>Ga0180009_10000503_pt1 | contig 54399 bp, 48 predicted proteins | sample OS_PC_MetaG_FD_123537 | JGI IMG/M metagenome (GOLD analysis project Ga0180009, IMG submission 123537) | Groundwater microbial communities from the Aspo Hard Rock Laboratory (HRL) deep subsurface site, Sweden - OS_PC_MetaG | ecosystem: Environmental > Aquatic > Deep subsurface > Groundwater... | reverse complement strand
GCCGGGTTGGCGAAAGTGTTCTTGAGCGAGGTCAGGAAGGTGCCGTAAGGCGTGGTCGACGGCCACAGCATTTCCAGTTCCGGCGCCGCATCGTAGTAACCCTTCACCACGTTGGTGCGCTGGGCGGTGTCGTCCATCCAGCCATCAACCACGCCGTCGGTATCGCTGAGCGCGTTCGCAGGAACCTGAACCGCGTTAGGCGACACGCCGTCCAGCTTGACCAGCTTCCAGCCGGCGGCCGGCGCGTTTTCCAGCGAGATCCAGCCGGCGGCGTAGGTGCCCAGCGTGTCAGCCACGTTGTTCGGGTTCTTGCCGCCGTTGCGGCGGATCACGCAGTTGCGCGCATCGCCCGTGCCCGAACCTTCGAACAGGCCAAAGGCGCCTCCGAAGTCGTCGTAGTTGCCGGTGACCGCATCACCTGAGCTGGAGTTGAAGGCGACTGCAGACGGGCTGTTGACCAGATCAACCTTCTTCGGATTCTTGAAGCCGAAAGTGGGGCTGGCGTTGCCGCAGGAGTTGTTGAGGAGATACACGTTGGACGAAGCCTGGGTGCCCGAGGTTTCGACGCGACGGCACAGGTTGATGGTGTCGAGGCTACCAGTAAGCGGGTTGGATGCGGCACCAACGGCTGCAGGGGCAACATAAGTGTAAAGGCCATCAGCAACGATTGCGGCATATTCTTCTTTGCTAATGCTGGGCTGGCAGGCGCCCGGCGTGTAGTTGCCCGCGGCACAGGAAACGCCGCCGGCGGAGGCCGGCAGGCGGCCTTCGGCAACCTGCTTGGCCATCATGGCGTCGTACAGGCTCTCGCTCACCATCACGCCGAAGCCCTGGCCGGCGAAGCCGCCGTTCAGCACGGTGCCGGTGGTGGCCGGATCGGTGACGGGAATGCTCAGCGCGCCGGTGTTGGCCATGCCGACCCAGACGTTGGTGTCGACGTCGGTCAGGCCGGCGTGCGGCACGATCGCGGTGGTGCTGTCGAGGCCACATTCCATCGTGACGTCGTTACAGTTGCTCACATCCGCCCACTTGATCAGCGCGGCCTGGTCGATCACCGGACCGACGCCGTCGAAGGAGCCATTGGTGTCGCGCTTGACCACCGCGAAGGGGCCGGCGAATTGGCCGTCGGTCGAGCTGGTGGTACACACGATGACGCGACCGTCGCTGGTGCTGCCGTTGATGGTAAAGGACTTCACGTTGGTCGAGCCGTTGGTGCAGTTGGCGCCGACCACGTTGGCGAAGGAACCGGACAGCGCAGACGCGCCGGACACGTATACGGTGTTGGCGGGCGTCACGCCGTAGAGGGTTTGCAGGCTGCCAGTGGCGGCGAATGCGGGGACCACGCTCAGGGAAGCGACGGCCAGGGCGATTTGGGACAATTTCATGATCAAACTCCTGAATTCAGTAAACAATCGGGTGGGGCTGCCAACGACGTGCCGGCAGCCAAAGTCAAAACGATTTGATTCGCGCCGTTTGCGCTCACGCGCGCAAACGGCAACCACAGCCAGCGATCAGGCCAGCTTGCGGCGGCGGCTCACCATGAAGCCCACCAGGCCCAGACCGGCCAGCATCATGGCGTAGGTCTCGGCTTCCGGCACGGGCGCTGTGGCGTAGCTCAATTGTGCGGTGGCCACGTCGAAGCTCCACACGCCGGCGTACTTGGTGACCGTGGCCTGGTGGGCGGCATTGGTGGAACTGTTGCTCAGGAAATAGAAGCTCAGTTCGCCATCGTTAATCGCTGTGGGAGAAACTGCGCCCGTGGAAGTGAAGCTGGTCGCACCCTGCCAGTTGTCGCCGCTGTTTTGGAAGTAAACGTTAGAGTCATCGCCAGCGTCAAACATGTTGGCGCCGGCGGTATTAAAGGCTGCGCCATGCGTGCTGTTTGTTAGGTCACCGTTGGCGGCTTTGACATTGTTATCGCCGTTCTTCATGCTGGTCACCTGACCGTTGGTGGCTGTGATGCTGGCGGCCGCCGAGGTGGACAGATAATTGACTTGGCCGGCTGTCGCGGCGAGGCCGGTGTATAGACGGTCCATGGCCTTGATGTCGAACTTGAGGTCGGCTGCGCCGATGACGCCGGGCGTTGCAAAGGTGCTGTAAACCGAACCGTAGTTCAGCGTCTGCATCTGGGCGCCCAGGCCAGTGGAAGCGACGCTCAGGTCGGAGAAAGTGCCGGCATCCAGATCCCACACCAGTTTGACGCCATCGGCGTTCACCAAAGCCGAAGCGGCGGTGAACTGGTCCAGGCGCAGACCCAGATCGACCGTGTAGGACGCGTTGTTGGACACGCTCACCAGGCTGGCGAACATGTCGCCAGAAGACGAGATGCCGTTGTCGCTACTGTTGGCGATTTTCGCCTGGGCGGCGCCGGAGGCGGCCAGCATGGCGGCCAGGGCGATCAGTTTGAATTTCATGTAGTGCTCCTCTTTGTTAAAAAAGTCCCAGAAAGTTGTGCAGCTTTCCGCCCCCCTGTGGGGCAGGCCTGCCGACGAACGGCAAACCAACCGGAAATCAAGCCCGTGTGACTACGGACAGGGGAACTTTAGGGGGCGTGGATGACACGCGATGGGGAGAAGGAAAGGTAAAAACTGAGCCGGATGGCTCATTCGGCTCGCAGAGCGCCCGCGCGTTGCGCGGGCGCCCTACTCCGCGTCCCCGCGTATCCCCTGCGCGCGCAAAAAACCCAGCGCGATCGCCTTGGCGACGGCCTGGCCGCGGGTGCGGACGACGAGTTTCTTCATCGCGTGGCGCAGGTGGTTTTTGACGGTGAGCATGGACAGGCCGAGGATGACGGCGATTTCGTCATTGGTCTTGCCTTCGCGCACCCAGGTGAGCACCTCGACCTCGCGCGCGGTGATGAGCCCGACGGGACGCTCGCTATCGGTGCGGGTGCGCGCTTCGTAGGCAAGCACCCGCACCAGGGTTGCCAGCAGGTGCGGCAACAGGATGTCGACATAGAGCGCGAGGCGGCTATCGAACGGTACCCGCACGCGTGAAAAACTGGCGTACCCCCTGATCTGGCCGTTGATCCAGCTCATGCCGTGAAAGGCGACGTTCTTCAGCTCCAGATCGCTCAGTCGGGCATGCCAGCCACCGGCCTCGTCCTTGTGCGCGGCGATCATGCGCGGCTCGCCGAAGGCCTGCCATTCCTGCGACAGCTGATTGATCAGGCCGTCGCCGGGATGGATGACGCGGTGGTAATGATCGTCCTTGAAATAGCGGCAGGCGGTGAAGCGCTCGTGCAGCAGATAGCCACTTTCATCCGCCAGTCCACACAGCAGGATTTCATGGGGGATGAGCGACTGCATCGGGCCATGCACCCAGCTGAAAAAATGATGGCGCTGCGTCACCCGGCGCGAGGCAACCAGGATGCGCGCCAGGTGTCCGCACTCTTCATCGGTCAGTTCATTGGTGTTATGCATGAAGCCCCCCCTGCAGGCAGCGAGCATAGGCGTGCGCGATGACAGTGAAGTGACAGATGCAAGATGCAAGATGTTCGGGGCTGGGCAGAAAGCGGCTCGGTTCGCTTGAATCTTGAATCTTGAATCTTGAATCTTGAATCTTGAATCTTGAATCTTGAATCTTGAATCTTGAATCTTGAATCTTGAATCTTGAAGCCCGCAAAGCGGGCGTTCTGCTGTTCACACGCACGTAATGCTTTCCCTCTATCGTCGTCCGGTCTGCCTTCCCTCGTCCCCCCACAATGAGCCACGACGAATCGCGTCCTCACCTGGTTCACATTCTGGAAAATGCGCGGCTGATGACGCTTCTGCAGCCGGTGTTCGATCTGGAGGAGGGACGAATGATGGGTTACGAGGCCCTGTCGCGCGGGCCGTCGAACAGCCCGCTGCATGCGCCGCAGGCGCTGTTCCGCGTGGCCGAGCAGAACGGCATGCTGGCCGCACTGGACTGGGCCTGTGTGCACATGGCGCTCAAGACCTTTGCGCAGCTGGACCTGCCGGGACGGCTGTTCGTGAATCTGTCTCCGGTCAGCCTGCTGGACGCCAGCTTTGCGCCGGACGCGATCGTTGCCGCGCTGGATCAAGTCGGTCTGACCAGCAGTCAGGTGGTGATCGAAATCACCGAGAACGCCGCCGCACTCGACTACGGCACGCTGCGGAAAGCCGTTTCACTGCTGCACGCAGCCGGAATCGAAGTGGCCATCGACGATCTCGGCGAGGGGTTTTCCAGCCTGCGTCTGTGGTCTGAGCTGAAACCCGCTTTCGTCAAGATCGACAAGCATTTCATCGCCGACATTCATCGGGATCCCCACAAGATCCAGTTCGTGCGCTCGATCCGGCAGCTGGCCGAGGGTGCCCACTCCACCGTGATTGCCGAAGGCGTGGAAAACGTGTCCGAACTGGCGGTGCTGAAAGACCTCGGTATCCGCTACGCGCAGGGCTATCTGATCGGTCGCCCCTCGCCGGTGCCGATCCGGCTGCCGCCACGCGAGGTGCTGGCCTGCCTGCGGTCCGGCACGGTCAGCGTGTTTCCCACGCCTCGGGGACGTGACGGCATACATGTCTCGGCCGGCAAGCTGGTCGTGCCCGCGCCGTGCGTCGCCCCGACGACCCCCAGCCAGGACGTGCTCGAACTGATGATGCTCAACCCGGACCAGCATGCGGTGGCGGTGGTGGCAGACGGCATTCCGGTCGGCATCATTCATCGCCCCGCCGTCCTCGACCGCTTCATCGGCCTGTACGGCCGCGAACTCCACGGCAGGAAGCCCTGCTCCGATTTCATGGATGCCGACCCGCTCATCGTCGACAAGGCCACGCGCATGACCGAGCTGTCGGAACTGGTTGTAAAAAAAGGCAAGACGGCTTTCACCCAGGGCTTCGTCATCACCGCAGAGGGGCGCTACCTGGGACTGGGCTCGGGTTTCGACCTGATGCGCGAAGTCACCGAAATGCAAATCGTCGCCGCGCGCTACGCCAATCCGCTGACCGGCCTGCCCGGCAACGTGCCGATCCAGGAACACATGGAGCGCCTGCTCGTCAACGAGCAGACCTTCGTCACCGCGTATTTCGACCTCGACCACTTCAAGCCCTACAACGATGTCTACGGTTTCCGCCGTGGCGACAACATCATCCAGTTGCTGGCGCGCATTCTGCAGGAAAGCTGCGTCCCCGAGCTCGATTTCATCGGTCACATCGGCGGCGATGATTTCGTCGTGCTGTTCCAGAGCCTCGACTGGGAAGTGCGCTGCCACGGCATGCTGGTGCGTTTCGATCGCGAATGCCTGGCCCTGTTCAACCCTGAGCATGTGGAAACGGGTGGCTACTACAGCGAAGACCGGCGCGGGACAATGGCATTTCACACTCTGGTGTCGCTATCCATCGGCGCCGTGCTGGTCGATCCCACCCATTTTCACCAGTATCAGGAAGTCGCCCGCGCCGCCGCCGAAGCCAAGCACCTCGCCAAGCGAATCGACGGCAGCAGCCTGTTCGTCGACCAGCGGCGCATGCCTTTTGGACGCAAGCTGGCAGAGAATCACCAGCCCGAGGCGGACTGCGTCTGAGCGGCTTTCGCACGCACCGCGCGGGCTACGCTCACCCTTTTCTACAAGTTTCGGTCCGCGCGCATCACGTACGGGTGATCCACTCTGCCGCCGTGCATTCGAAAAAAAGCGGGCCGCAAGGGCCCGCAAACGGAGTGCAGGAAAATCCTGCAGAACTGCCTGGTAATGCCCACAGCGCCGATCTGGTTCACGGTCAGTACAGGCGACGCCTGTTCCGCTCCACCATCAGGCCGACCAGGCCGATACCCGCAAGAATCAGCAGCCAGTCCTTGGCGTTTGGTTCCGACCAGGGCGCGACGCTGATCGCCAGATCGGAGAATTCCCTAACGTCGCGGGACACGCCGACCTCCGCCATCGCGATGCCGGATGCGCCGTAGCGTGCGGACGTATCCGGAAAACCGTCTTGATGGCCAACCGGTGCAGGCTTTAGTGAGGCACCGCCAAAGTCCCGGGCGCGCTCACCCATCGTGTCCCGGTCAGTGAACCCCGGCTGACCAAAGCTGCCGTAGGTGACAGCCTGCGCATTGCCCGCAAACAGCAGGCCGAGCAAAACTGCAGTGACAGTGTGCTTGAACATGATGATGCATCCCTTTCATCAACAATCAGACGCTGCCGCGGGCGGGACAACAGTGTGACTGCCCCGCCCCGCTTCGCTCCGTGCATCCTCAAATTTCGCATCGGGCGAGCAGGCCGTCCTCAAAAAGTACGGCGGCGCAACACCACGAAGCCGACCAGGCCCAGGCCGGCCAGCATCATGGCGTAGGATTTCGCCTCGGGTACCGGAACGGCCTGCAGCACGCCGCCATAGCTGCCGCCCAGGGTGCCGGTGACATTGCCGGAAACGACGAACTTGTAGTCCAGTGCGGCAGGCAGGTAGGCGAACACCGACAGGGTGTAATCGGTCAGCGAAGTCGGGATATCGCTGACGATGGTGTTGTTGAAGCTGTCCTTGAACGACACCATGAAATCCTCAATGGCGAATTCCTGCCCTGTGAATTGCGGAATATCCAGATTGATGGTGACAGCGGTACCGACCGTGGCCGACGCCGGCATGATGTCGAAAATGTATTCGTCACTGAACGTGGCGCCGGCGGCGAACGAATTGCCGATATTGACCGTCAGGCCGGTCAGGTTGCCGAGATCGCCGGGGCCGACGGCGGCGGCGGTTCCCATGTAGCCGGCCAGCAGCAAGCCGAGCAGAGCTTTGATACGGGTCATGATGTTCTCCAAAACAAAGTAGGCAAGCAGGTGCATTCAAAGCGCGTGATGTAACTGGCAACCGGCTGTCTGCGCATACGACGCTTCTCCCAAAGCACGCAGATCCTGGCGTTTCCGACCCCGCCTCGCGACGGGTGTGGCTTTTCAGTACGCAGGCAGTGTCGCGTACCGATGTTGCAGCAAGTGGTGTTCGCATTGCGGCGGGAATGGCACGTTCGGGCCAGTGCCTGGACATTCGGGCCATCAAAATTTCATGCATTGTCATCATCACCTCACCTTGCGCAGGGAGGATGGTCGTTCCGGTCAAATCAGGGGAACCCATGAACACGCAAAACGAGACACTCACCGCGCAGGCCGATTTGCTGGCGGAGGAAGCGCTGCACGAACTTGGCGATGCGCCACCGCTCGACGAGCAGGACGAATACGCCGAACAATGCGATTACGCCGGCTGCTACCCGTGGCTGGCAGACGTCATCTGCGCGCACCCGCACGACAGCACCATGCGTTGCGTGCTGCACGGCGGAGACGCGATAGAGGACGACGCCGAGTTTTCATGCTGAGTCATGCAGCCCAGGTGGTCCGGTCATAAACTGGACGCCGCGGGCTCATCGAAACCGCTTCCGCGCCCCAAAAAAAGACCCGCCGTAAGGCGGGCCAGGATGCGCGTGAACGCATTTTGAAATCGTGCCCCGGCTTCGAGGGGGCGGCTCACGCTGAAGCCTGGCGCTCAGGGCGCCATGATGTGTTTCATCGATGACTGAACTGTTTTTACGATGCACTGCGACGGCGTCGGGCGACCCAGCCCACCAGTCCCAGGCCCGCCAGCATCATCGCGTAGGTCTCCGCCTCGGGCACCGGCGTCACCGCCAGCATGTCCGGAGTCAGGCCGACGAACTTTTTCTCGATGAAGGCAAGTGAAGGGCTTGCGCCGGTGGAAGCCAGCAGCAGGTTCTGGATCGTCACGTTGAGCGCCCGGGCATCGTTCCATGCACTCAGGTCGAGCGTCGCATCGGCCTGCCAGTTATGCGTCGGCATGCCCGTCAGATTGAGCGGCGCGGTCGCACTGATGCTTGCGTCCAGATCGGCAAGCGGGTTGGCAACATCGAACACGCGGATCTGTCCGCCCACATCGGCTGTGCTGCCCGCGCCGAGCAGCAGATAGTCGCCCCGCTCCAGCAACCCCATGCCGGCAAACGACCAGCCGTCGTGCGCCGCCACCTGGATGTTCATGGTGTCGTTGGTCAGCGCAAAACCGGCGCCGTTGAGCGACTGGGCCTGGAAAGCGACCGGGGTGAAATAGAGGGTGTCGCCCGACACGCTGGCCGGTCCGAACAGGCCCAGCAACGCATCGTCGAAAGTGAAATCGACGGTCGTGCCCGCCAGGGTGACGGAGGCTGCGAAAGCGGCTCCGGTGAGCGTTTGCCCCAGCAACAGAATGCCGGCGGCCAGTGTTTTCACGCGCTTCATGCTTAACTCCTTTGGTTTGTAATGGGTTGGGATCAAGCCCCGGACACCGTCGTCCGCGACATCACGCAAATCTACGATCGAATTCTTCAGAACCATCAGCCACAAGGCTGCCTGCCAAAGCCGCTTGCCCGGGACACGACAACGCCCGTGCAAACAAGACTCAGCGCACGCCGGAAGGAGTCTGCAAAAAAAACACGCAGCGCCGTAACGGCGTGCGCATGAGACATCGCCGGACGGTCGCCCGGCGAAACAGGGACGGACGGGGCATGGGAGATGCCCCCTCCTGGCGTCAAACTGCCGACGCCTGCTGCTATTCACGCGCACTGCTTGCTACTTTATTTTTGCAGCGTATCGGGCCGGATGCCGGTTTTGTCCGGCTTGTTATGCCGGCCCTGCTGCTTATCATTTATCGCTTGTCATTCGCCTTGCGGCCAAACCATCCCGCTGGTCGAAACCAGCCCAGGCGCACGTCGAAACGGAATCTGCAATAGAAAATTCTGCGCAGCACCGTCTCGGCGTGCGCATGGGATATCGTTGAAAAACCCAACGATCACAGGACATGACAAACCCTGGGAGGGGGCCTGTCCGGACATCGAAACCACCGATGCCCACTGCTTTTCACGCGCACTGCTTGTTGCTTTATTTTGTACAGCTTTTGTTTTTGCCGCGGTACCCCGAATCTGTTGTCCGGTTGGTTTCCTCGACTGTGGTGAATCTTATCGGTCGAATATTTCAGGGCTTCGCGCCGGATCGCCTCCGCTGATGAGCTTATTGGCTCATACCGACGTACCGCGTGGGCCGGCCCACCGTGCACCGCCCCCTTGCCTGGTTGACTATCGCGACACCGCTGGATTGGCCCGCCCTGCGCACCATCGCACCGCCGGTATCGCCAAGGGGCGTGCCCTGAATTTTCCGAAAAAAACGCCGGCCGCCTCGCCCAGACCTTGAATCTTGCGGCTTGAACCTTGAAACTGGCGGCTTGAACCCCGGACCCGCCTTCATGCCGCCCATCACCTACACCCTCATTCTGCTGAACATGCTGATCTATGCGCTCGGCATGGCGACCGGGCCCGAGATCGTGCGGGTGTTCGGCCTGTGGCCGCCGGGATCAGGCGGCGCGTTCAATATCTGGCAGCTGGTGACCTACAGCTTTGTGCACGGCTCGATCCCGCACCTGGCGATGAACATGTTTGCCATCTGGATGTTTGGTGCCGAACTGGAAAAGCGCTGGGGCGAGCTGCGCTATCTGTTGACCTATCTGTTCAGCGTGATTGTCGCGGCCATGACGCAAATCGCCGTCAGCGGTTACTTCCTGCATGCGCCCGGCGCCGTGGTCGGCGCCTCGGGCGGCGTGTTCGGCCTGCTGCTGGCGTATGCGCTGTATTTTCCGACACGGGTCATCAGTATCATTTTCCTGCCCTTCATCCGCATCCCCGCCCGCACCTTCGTCTACGGCTATGCCGCCATCGAGCTTTTACTCGGCGTCACCAACACCGCGGCGGGCATCGCCCACTTCGCCCATCTGGGCGGGCTGTTCGGCGGCTGGCTGAGCGTGCAGTATTTTCGCGGACGCGGCGTGTTTGGCAGGCGCTGATCCGTTCAGGCGTAGCCGTCCGGATTGCCCGACTGCCAGCGCCACGCATCGGCGCACATCCGTTCCAGATCGTGCATTGCACGCCATCCCAGTTCACGCGCAGCGCGCGCGGGATCGGCCCAGCATTGCGCCACGTCGCCGGCGCGCCGCGCCACGATCTGATACGGCACCGGCTTGCCGCTGGCTGCCTCGAACGCGCGCACCATGTCGAGCACGCTCACGCCGCGCCCGGTGCCCAGGTTCCAGGTTTGCACCCCGCCCAGCCCATGGAGCTTGTTCAGCGCCGCGACATGCCCGCGCGCCAGGTCAACCACATGAATGTAGTCGCGCACGCCGGTGCCGTCGGGCGTCGGGTAGTCGCCGCCGAATACATTGAGGTGCGGACGGCGCCCCACCGCCACCTGTGCCACATACGGCATCAGGTTGTTGGGGATGCCGCGCGGGTCTTCGCCGATCAGGCCCGATTCGTGCGCGCCGACCGGGTTGAAGTAGCGCAACAGTGCGACGTTCCAGCCCGCATCCGCCAGCGCCACGTCGCGCAGCATCTGCTCGATGAAGAGTTTGGAATGGCCATAGGGATTGGTCGCCGACAGCGGGAAATCCTCGGTGATCGGCACCGTCGCCGGGTCGCCGTATACCGTGGCCGACGACGAGAACACCACCGACTTCACGCCGGCCGCGGCCATTTCCTCGAACAGCACGATGCTGCCGCCAATGTTGTTGTCGTAGTACAGCAAGGGCTTTTCCACCGACTCGCCCACTGCCTTGAGGCCGGCAAAATGCACCACCGCATCGATCGCATGCGCCGCAAACAGCGCGCGCAAGGCCGCGCGGTCGCGGATGTCGCCCTGGACAAACTCCACCGCCGTGCCGGCAATCTGCGCCACCCGTTCGAGCGACTTCACGCTGCTGTTCGACAGATTGTCGAACGCCACCACGGTGTGGCCCGCCGCCAGGCATTCCACTGCGGTGTGCGACCCGATGTAGCCGGCACCGCCGGTCAGCAAAACCTTCAATTCAAAGTCCTTGGGTTTATTTGATGATCGACAACCGAACAGGAATCAGGCTCCCGTCAAGTCTCACTTGCAGGATCATCTGTGCTTTCACGAACAGCCCGCAAGCGTTCCTGCAACTCAGGCAACGCCGTCTGCACGGTTTCCCACACCACATCGAGGTTGATTTCAAAGTAACCATGCGCAATGCGATTACGCATCCCGCGCATATTGCGCCATGGAACCCCCAGATGCCGATCAGAAAACTCGGGATAACGATCCATCACCTTCGTTGCGGCTTCTCCAATGACCACGAGGCACATGACAACTGCGCTTTGGGTTCGCTTGTCGGCCAGGAAGTCCTCCTTGCTCAGGCCATCGATGAAACTGCATGCGTCTGCTGCGGCCTGCTGGATGTGATCTAGATAATCGGATAGTCGGTTCTCGCTCATACTGGAGCCGCCTCCGCAAGCACCTGATCGCGGAACCTGGGCGGCAAGTCACCTGGCGTCAGCACATCGACAGATACGCCTAGCAATTCCTCAAGTTCGACCTGGAGGCCGCCAAGGTCGAACAGCGTTGCCCCCGGCAAGGCATCCACCAGCAGATCAAGGTCGCTGCCGTCCTCATCGGTACCGTGTAGCACAGAACCAAAAATGCGCGGATTCGCAGCACGAAACCGGCTTGCCGCCTCACGCACGGCGGCCCGCTTCAGGTCAAGTGCGGCAGATGGCTTCACGATCTTCTCCCATACCAAAAACTGGATTCATCTTGGCGTGACGCCGCCAATAAAGCAACATCGAGGACGGCGTATGTTCCTGCAAAGCCGGCGCAGGCTCGCAGACGACACGCAGCCCCCTCGCTCAACCTACTTGAATCTTGCCCCTTGAATCTCACTTCCCCAGCAACTGCCGCGCCGCGCCAACGATGAACAGTGTATTCGTCACCAGGTAACGTTTCCACAGGCGGCGCGGTTCGGACTGCAGGCGATGCAGCCATTCCAGCCCGCTGTCGCGCATCCACTTGGGCGCGCGCTGCACCGTGCCGGCGTGAAAATCGAACGCCGCGCCCACCCCGATCATCACCGCGTTGATCTTGCCGCGGTGCGCCGCCATCCAGCGCTCCTGCCGGGGGCAGCCCAGGCCGACGAACACAATGCCGGCGCCGCTGGCATTGATGCGGTCCACCGCCGCCGCGTCTTCCTCCGCCGTCAGCACGCGGAACGGCGGCGATTCCATCGTCATCCGCAAAGCCGGAAACGCCGTCCGCAGACGCTGCTCCAGCAATGTCAGCGTCTCCCCGGTACTGCCATAGCAATACACCGGCAAGTGCCCTGCTGCTGCGCACGCGCACAGCGTCCACATCAAATCCGGCCCGCAAATGCGCGACTGATGGGAAAAACCCAGCCGCCGCAACATCCACGCCACCGGCGCGCCGTCCGGCGTTGCCATGTCCGAACCATTGATGATGTCGCGATACCCCGCATCGCGTGACGCGCTCACCACCACATGCACGTTGCAGATCGTCACATAGCGCGATTCGCGCGCATGCGCCCAGGCGAGCAGGCGCGCGATTGTGGCGTCCCACGACAAGGCGTCGATCTGCGCACCCAGCACCGAGCCCGTAGTACGGCGATCCAATATTTGTTCCCCTTTAGCGTTCATTCAATTCGGTCGAATAGCAACCCGCCGCCTCAACACAGGGTGGGCAGAGCCCACTGTTACACCCGTCGCCAAACGTCAATGCCCGACCCGCCACCGCACCGCCCGCCCCCATCTCACCGTGCCGGCCACAAACGCCGCCCGATTGCATGGCTTATCCCTATCCCGGCCACGATCCCCAGTGCGTCCGCCAGCCAGTCGTCCAGGCCGGGCTGGCGTCCGGGCATGGCAAACTGATGCCACTCGTCCCATCCTGCCAGCAGCAACGTGCCCGCCAGAACCCACGGCCAGGTGCGCCACCCAAACGCCACCAGCAGCAACCCCGACAGCACCGCATACCACCCCAGATGCGCGAGCTTGTCCCACGGCGGCGGAATCAGCTCGACCGCCTCGGGCTGGCTATTGCCCCAGAAATAAAACGACAGCAACAGCGCAACGAGTAACAGCGCATGACGATGAAAACGTGGAACTCTGCTCATGAGGCGTCCCGACTCTTCTGCTCCAGCACCCCATCATAAATTTCCATCAGGCGCCGGTAATTCACCTCGGCCGAGAACTGCGCTTCGTATTGCGCGCGGGCGTTGCGCCCCATTGCCGCCATCTGTTCCGGGTGTGCCAGCGCCCACGCCATCTTGTCGGCCAGATCGCGCGCATTGCCCGGCTCGAACAGCAGCCCGGTTTCGCCGTCTTGCACGATGTCGGCCAGCGCGCCGATGCGGCTGGCGATCACCGGCAAGCCGCATGCAAAAGCCTCAACGATGGTGCGCGGAAAATTCTCATACCAGATGCTCGGCACCACCAGCGCCATCGCGCGGCTCATCTCCTGGCGCACGAATTCGCCCGGTTGGCTGCCCAAGCGGGTCACCCCAGCCACACCGTCCAGCAAGTCCGCTTCCGGGCCGTCGCCCGCCACCCGCAACTTCGCATCGGACAACAACGTCATGGCTTGGGCCAGCGTGGCCACGCCTTTCTCGACCGACAAGCGCCCCACGAACAGCAAGCCCGCACGCGCCACCGGTTCGGGCAGTTCAAAATCCACAAAATTCGGCTTCACCACCACGCGCTCGGCAGGCAGGCCGCCCTCGATAAACTTGCCCCGGCAAAACTCGTTCAACGCAATAAAGCACGCCACTTTGTTGCGATACGTTCCCAGCCCGCGGTGCAGCGCCAGCATCCCGGCCAGCGCCGCCGATGCCGCATGCGAACCGCGATAGCACCCTCGCGCCACCCCACGCCAAGGCATCCGCCCCATGCAGTCCTCGCACACTTTTTCTTCGCGCAGGAACAGCGCGTTCAGGCACATCAGGCGAAAGTTGTGCAGCGTCTGCACCACCGGTACGCCGCCACGCTCGGCGGCCCAATACAGCGAAGGCGAAATCAGCGGAAATGTGTTGTGCGCGTGGATCACATCGGGGTGAAAACTGCGAATCCGCTCACCCAGTTCTTGCTGCGTTCGATCGGACCACAGGGTGGTGCGTGCCAGTGCAAACGACGACATCCCTGCCACATCGTCATTGCTGCGAAACCAGGTATCCACTTCATGGCCATGCGAACGCAGCAAGGCAATTTCAGATTCGACCACGGTGTCCTCGCCACCGCGATGCTGATACGCGTTGTGGACGACCAGCACCCGGCTCGCCATCAGATCCCCCACCTCGAATAACGCGGCGCCTCCAAGCAGCGTGCAATGCCGTCGGCAAACCTGTTCGCCATGTTTTCCACCGTGTACTCCCCTGCACTGGCCGCGCAGCCCGCACGCAAGGCGTCCAACGCCCGCGCATCGCGAAGCAGATGCACGCTCGCGCCAGCATACGCAGTCAGATCATTCGCGGTCATCACCCCGTTGATACCGTTTTGGAGATAAGCGATTTCAGGTCCATGGTTACCGCAATCCGTCGTGATCATCGGTGTTTCACACACAAAGGCGTCCATCATTCCCAATCCAACTGCACCAGGACTCAACATGACCTCGGTAACCGACATATATGCAACTTTTTCCCTGCCAAAACGCGCACCCACCCAGCGCGCCCAAGGATGCAGGTCGCACCAGGACCGAACCTTTTCCCCCTCCGGTCCTTCCCCCATGATCAACAAATGGAAATCTGGTACTTCGCGGTGAATCGCTTCGGATGCGGCGAACAGAAAATCCAGCCGCTTGTCGGCATAGAGCGAGCCCACGTATACGCCCACCGGTCCCATCCCAAAACCCAGCGACTCGCGCAAAGCCTGAGTTTCTACCTGCGAGACTGATTGCCGCAGTCGCTGCAGTTCGGACGTGTCCACTGCATTGTTCAGCACCGTGATGCGTGACTCTGGGAAACCCGCCCCCATCACGAGGTCCGCGCTCATCTGCGTGTAGGCAAACCACCAGTCCACACGGTTTGTTGTCCAGCGCTTGAAGCGCTCCTTGAGTCCCTTCGGATCATCACTCTGCAAATTGGCTCCGTGCCCCCAGAACGCCAGCTTGAAACGTTGCCGTCTCAACATGAGCAGATGATTCTGCAGCAGCTTGTTTTCCTGGGTGACGATCAAAAGATCGATATCGGCGAGTTGCCCATGAAGTGATTGCCAGCATAGGCGTCCTCCCAACCAGTAACGTGTGGGGATGGGGCGAGCCCAATGCAGTTCGCCGATGTCGCGTTTCTTCTCTTCTGCTGGGGTTCCTTGCCCAACCAGCAAGACCAGATCGATTTTTCGTTCCATAAGCGCCGTACGCAGCGCCTCGAATAAAGGCGCGCGATAATGTGTAAGCCTGCGCTGGACAATGCCAACCCGTACATGCCGCTTACCTTCTTGTCTGTTGGTCAACACGATTCTGCTTCCCCATTAGGGCCACCTTTCCCTGTAGAGATCCGGAACGATCACGTAATACAGGCCCAATATGCACAGGCCTCGAACCCTGTGCTTCCCTCATGCGTTACTCGGGTTTTGCAAACCCGCCGAAAACCTCATGCAATCGGAAGTCGTCCCAATCGCGTCGTGCCGAGGGTATCCTGGCGAAATAAAAAGCCGACTCGTCGAGTGTGCGATTCCTGCTGATTGTGATTCCTGCCTGCGCGCGCGCAGCCACGCTGGGGAGCCGGCTTTCGATGATGGTGTTTTCCCGAAAGACGTTGTATTTCGGCAGGCCATAATCGTCTTCACGAATGCGGGGCAGGTTCGGAAAACGACTTGCATAGAGTGCCCCCTTGTAGGGAACCGCCGCCAGCCGCTTGAGCAGCGTGCCCTTGGAGTCGATCGTCAGCACTTTCTGCCCCTCCACGCCGCGCGCATCAAGATGCAACACAGGCGAGCTGCGATAGAAAAGATTGTTCTCGATCACGTTGTCACGCCCACCTCCGATGAACACCGGTTGCTGAACACGCGCGAAGATATTGTTGCGAACGGTAATACCGGAAGCCTGGTCGTCGATGTAGATGCCCTTGACATCCCGATTGGGGGCGTAGGGCTGGATGTCGCGCAGCAGATTTCCGCGAATCTCATTGCCGTATACCGTGAAGTCCCGGCCGACATAGATCGCTCCGGCATCGGAAGTTTCGGCCACCACCTTGAAGATTACATTGTTCTCGATCAGATGATCGTTACCGGAGAAGAAGATTGCCGAGTGCGGCGCATCGGAGATCGTATTGCCTGCAATCCGGTGGCCGACGCCATGCAGCTCAGCAGCGAAGGCCATCGTCTTGACCAGTCTGCTGAAGCGGCGAATCGTGCAGTTCTCGATGAAGTTGCGGGACGGAATCAATGTGCGGCGATCGCCGCCGATTATCGACACCCCTCCCTCACCGCTGCTCTCGATCAGCGAATCGCGGATTCCAGAAACCGGACTGTCGGTAATGACAAGGGCGCGGTTGCCTGTATTGCGGACTTCGACCCGATCGAACACCACATTGCTGCCGCCTCGCACAACGATTGCATCGCCACGCGACTTCTCGAAGCGAATGCTGGAGAGGCTCACATTGCGAGAGTTTTCGACGAGAAGCAGCGTCGTGGCTACCGAAAGTTCCACGTTGACTGGCGCTCCGGCCGCTGGCGGCAGGAAAAAGAGCGTCTTCGACGCGCGGTCGACGTACCACTCGCCCGGCACATCGAGTTCGGCCAGCGCATTCTCGATCCGCACCCGCTTGCCGGCAGCGATTCCATACGGCGATCCATTGCCGATCAGCTGCAGCTGGTTGTTTGAAGCATCCTTGTACGATACAAGGTATGCCTGTGCCGCCCAGTCATACCTCCAGAAAGCGTGGGCCATCAGATCCGGCTCGTCCTGCCAGTTGGCTGCATCCCGGCCGACGACTGCAAATGTTCGACGGTCCCCCTCCGGCACCCCCGCAGGAATCGCCAGCTCCCCGTAACCCGTGTTCGGCCAGGCTGCGATGGGCTGCGGCGTATTATTGACGAACACTTCGGTCAGTGTCGGCTGCGGCGCGATACCGTAGCCTCGCCCGCGGGGAATCTGGTTGAACGGTAGCGGCAGTGCGGAAATGTTGGTGGAGAACACCTGCGGCTGCACCCCTGCTTTGAGCCGCGCCGGCTTTCCCTCAGCGCTGACAGGCGTCCATTGCTTTACGATCATGGCGCCCGATAGCACCGTCTTGCCCGGCTGGCCGCTGATCTCCAGCCGCACATCGTGCCCCAGCGCCTTTCCCCAGCGGAGCACGATCGGCTGTTCGATGCGAAGAGTTTCATCCGGAAGGCGCAGCCGCACCGTATCGATGCCCTCGGGTAGCTCACGTTGCCACTCTTCGGATTGCACGAGCATGATGGCATCTGACCACGGCAGGGCGCAGTCAGCCACCGGTATCGACGGGCAGGCGGGTAGCACACCCGACTGAATCGCCTGGGCCGGCAGGACATCGAGCGTGACAACATTCCCGGCGGCAGCCGCGAGCGCGCTTGAGAACATGCACGCGAGCAGGAGTGCCGTGCGCATCGTGCTCGATGTCCGCATGCAATTCATCTAGGCCACTTCCGCGTAAATGCGCTCCAGAAGGCGTGTCTGCCGGTGGAGATCGAAGCAGTCGCAGGCCAGCTCGCGGCCACGTTTCCCCATGGCTGCCGCAAAATCGGGGTTATCGACCAGCGCATCGATCGCATTGGCGAGCGCCTCCGGATCGTCGGGTGGCACCAGCAAGCCCGTCTCGTTTTCCACCACCGCCTCGGGGATGCCGCCCACACGCGTCGCCACGGTGGGAATGCCGCAGGCGGCCGCCTCCGTCAACACCAGGCCAAAAGATTCCTCCCCCCCGTCACGAGCCCGACGGCTCGACAAAACCAGCAGTTGGCAGTTCTGCACGTGGCGCAGCACCTCGCGCGGTGGTTGCGCGCCCAGAAAAACGACACGTCCTTCCAGACCGTACTCCGCCACGAGTGCCTTCAGACGAGGCGTCAATCCTCCACTTCCAATCTGTATCAGACGCATACCGGGATGGCGGGCCGCGACACGCGCAAAAGCCTTGATAAGCACATCCAGTCCCTTGACCTCGCTGTGTCGTGCCACCGAGAGAACGTACGGCATACCGTCCAGGACAGCCTCTGCTGTGCTGCGCGGCACGAAACGGCGGGTGTCAACGCCCACGTAGTGCCGCACCACCTTGAGTGCCGGGTAGCCCGCTGCGATCATGCGTGCCCTGAGAAAATCCGAAACTGCCAGGAACCTGGAGCCGTATTTGATCAAGGCCTGCCGCTGCAGGAGATAGCGCCAACCGGAAATCTTGCCGCTGCGGACAATGTTCCAGTCGCCGATCGTCACGTCCGAGCCGTGGAAGGTGGCAACCAAGGGGATGCCGAAATGCTGTGCGATCGGCAGCGCCATGACGGCGTCGGGCGCAAAGTGCGCATGCAGCAGGCGCACCTTGTTCAGGCGCGGGTTGCCGGCCAGGTGCCCGAGCGCCCCGAATGCCGTGAACAGCAGCGAAGCGCTCGACCTCGCTCTGGGTGATACGCTGATCACCTCATATTCCTCAGCCCCGGCGTGCGGCGTGCGCGTGACGATCAGCGGCGTGTAGGCGGACAGTGCCCGCACCTGCTCGCCGATGAAGGTTTCCGAGTAGAGCGGAAACGAGGTGCGATAGACGCCGACGACCGGTTTCGGGCTAGTGTTCACGGCTTGATGGCCCCTGCCCTCGGCTTCTGAGGACCCGCGCAGGGTTCCCCGCGGCGACCGAGTAGCCAGGAATCGACTTCGTTACAACCGAGCCGGCGCCAATGACTGAACCCTTCCCGATCCGCACGCCAGGAAGACAGATGCAACGGGCACCAATCCAGACATCATCCTCGACGACGATAGGCCGATCACCCTCGAATCCCTGTTCGATCATCGGTATATCAACCTGGTCAAAGCGATGCGTGGTTGATATGAACATGACATCCGGGCCCATCATGACGTTGCTGCCCAAGCTGACCGTCCCCATGATCTGACAGTTCACGCCAAGCCCGGAATTGTTTCCGATCTTGACGTTTTTTCCCGTGCCGAATCGTGCGCCTTTCTCAATGTTGATGTTGGAGCCCGCGAACTTGAACAGTGATCTGCTCACGGAACTGCGAATCGGCCTTACCCAGTGTGTGTAGCGAGAGTTCGAAGCAGGAAGATGGGTCAGCACGCCATAGTAGAAAAAAAGCGATAGTGCTCTTAGGGTGCCTCGAAACGGTCGTAGTACCGCCGCCAGCGTGGATTTAAGTCGATTCATTCTCATTCCTGCACGAAGATGGCGCTGAGCCGGGTCGCTGCTGGCCCCCCCATGCCGATTGAGCATTTGCAAGCGCTCCGCCGCTAATCGAGTCCCACCGGTCGTGGTCTTGGTGCCCCCCCACTCGCGATAAGCCGCAATCGGTGTGTCGTGCACATCCACGAATCCGCCAGCGGTCAGCAGGCGCAGCCAGAGGTCGATATCCATCGAGTAGCGCAGGCGGGCATCGAAGTAGTCCACCTGTTCCAGCGCCGTACGCCGGTAGAAGGAACCCGGCTGGATGAGCGTATTGCACTCGCGCAGCAGGTGCTCGCGGCTGACGAGCGGCACGCGCATCGTGTTCAGGCGCTTGCCGGATTCGGAGATGATGTCGATGCTCGAACAGTAGAACAGGGCTGCATCGGGCTGCTGCTGATAGGCTCGCACGATGCGTTCGACGCAGTCTGGATAGAGCAGGTCGTCGGAGTTGATCCAGCCGACGAGTTCTCCCTGCGCGAGCTTGAAACCCTTGACGATGGCATCGCTCTGGCCATGGTCGGGCTCCCGCCGCACGACCGCGATGCGGTCGCGATAGGATTCCACGATCTCTTGCGTGGCGTCCGTCGACATCGCGTCGAGCACGATATATTCGATGTTCGGGTAGGTCTGGGCGAGGACGGAGCGGATCGTCTCTTCGATGAACTGGCCCTGGTTGTAGGTTGGCGTGATGATGGTCACGAGCGGATGATCGGTACGCGTCATGGTGCGCTCCTTGCGTCGCCGACCTGCATGGGCGCTGTCTCGACTCGGTGCGGGTCCGGTATCGGTTCCACGGCTGGTTTGTGTTTCAGATAGGCGTAGGCAAACAGGTCGTAAGCCATGAAGATGCCGAAGTAATGCATGTAGCCGGCGTGGGCATCGTTCATCATGCCGGCCAGGACGAAGAAGATGAACGCGAAGGTCACACGCGAAAGATTCTCTGCCTCAAGCGCACGCAGCCGGCGGTTGACGACCATCCAGCTGCCCATGAGCACGAAGAAGAGCATGAGACCGAGGAATCCGGATATCCCAAGGATGTTCGCATAGCCGTTATCGGCGGAGCCTGCATGGTAGACATTCGTCGGGTAACCGAAGCCCCAGGGCACAGTAAAACCAAACCCGAAAAACGGATTGAAATCCATGACGTTCGAGAGGATCTGCTTGAATTCATCGATGCGCACTCGAGCATTGCTGGAAGTGAGAACGCCAGATCTGGAAAATTCATCGAAACGGCTGATCAGTGTCGTGTAGTAGGTTTCAGTGAACAATCCAATCAGCGGCAAAAGGACAGCGAATGCGACCGCGGCGGCTGCAAGCCGCCCGACGGTACGGATATCCTGCTTGCGATACAGGATCAAAAATAGCGTCACCGCGATGGTGATCACCAGCGTGTAGCGCGTGAGCACCAGCATGACGCAGGCGGCAAGGATCGCGGCACCGATAACGTTGAACAGGCGGCTGCCCTCGTTGCGCAGAATGCGGTCCACAAAATAGAAGAGGAAGAAGTGCGCGAATGTGGGGAAGCCGGAAAAATTTCTTCGCACGTCCTCCTCCTGGAGGTATCCAGTCTTGAATACCTCGTGTTCGCCCTTTGGATAAATCTCCCATCCCGAGACGTTGTAGATGATGTACAGGCAGCCGAAGAAGAGCGTCATCCACATCATGAAGCGGAACAGGCGCTCGAGCTTGGCGAGCGGATCGACCATGATTTCACGGTAGGCCACGTAGATGACGAGGCCATAGAAGAAGGTGCGTGCCATTTTGACCGGCCAGACGGGGCCCTGTAGCACGACCGCGAACACAAAGAGCACGAGGTAATTGATCCAGAAGAAATTGATCGCGTTGTAGAGCACGGTTCGGCGCGCGACCTTCATGTAGTCGGGCTCGTGACGATCGAAAGTCATGATGTGCAAGGCAAGGATGGCCAGGGTGATCATCAGCCCATAGTCCTGGAACTTGATGAAGCCTTTGAGGGCGAAGTCTTCCCAGCCCAGCAGCCCGTTGATATTCGAATAGAAAAGGAGAATGAACGGGACGATGTAAACCCTGTCCCTTCGCAGCGCGAATGCGAACAGGAGCAGGAAGCTGATAAGGACAAAGAGTTTAGGTCCGAGTGATTCCATGATTCAGACGCTTTCCGGGCGTGTGGTGATTCTTGCAAGCAGCTTGCGCCCTTGCGGGTCGAGAAGGAGGGCGAGCGGAATAACGCATGCGAAGCCTGCGCAGGCCACCATGGAACCGGATACTCCGCTGGTAAACCAGCCGAAATGGCTGCCTGCAATACCCGCAAGTCCGGCCGAGATGACCAATACCAAAAAGTATGCACGGTGCTCGGCAGGAATGGTTTGTTCCCAGCGGAGACCAAGACGACGGAAGACCAGGAGATTCAAAGCAATACTCGGGATGGTCAGGGCCAGCATCGCCGCAAGCACGATACCGACGCTGGCCAGCAGTTGACCGAGCAGCCAGCCGAGGGAAAGGTTCAGCAATCCGGTCGAGACATGATTGACGGTATTCCAGAAAAGCTCGCCTGTACCGAGGTTGTAGAAGTAGCTGACCGCGCTGATGCTCGCGGCGAGCCAGCCTGCACTCATGAGCAGGCCGAAGATGACAAAACTCTCCTGGTAGTGCCCGATCCATATCCAGGAAATAAAAGGCAAGGCCAGTGCGATTCCAAGGAAATAGGGAACGACGATCAGGAAAGACAATCCGTAGGCTTGAACAAAGAGGCGCTCGCGATCGTCTTGTTTCTCCTGGCGAATCGATGCGATTTCGGGAACCAGCGCCTGCTGTGCAGAGGCAATCACCGACCTCGCCTTCTGAACGAATTGGTTGGCCATGTCGAAGTACGCAGTCAGCGTGAGGTCACCGTAGCGGGCAAGCAGAATCTTGGTGAGCGGTTCGAACAGGAGACCCGCGACCATCCCGATCTGGAAGTTAGTGGCATAGCCAACCATTTCGCGAAACTCTGCGTACCGCCAGTGCGAGGGAATCAGCGGCAGTTTGGGTAGAAGACGGCGTACAAGCAGCCAGCTGCCGATCATCATGGTAGCCGCCTGCAGGCACTGGGCAACGGCAATGCCCATAAGACCATGCCTGGGGACGAGGATCAGCGCGAGAACAATCATGAGAATGTTGCCCCCGATCAGCAGGATATTCTTGAGGTACATGCGGTGGCAGGCATCAATGCCGGATTGGAAGACGCCCGCAACCATCGACAACAACAGGGATACAAGCGCGACCGGTAGCACGGCAAGGGCTTCGCCCAGTACCCTTTCGGGGAGGGCCCAGTGCAGAATGCTGCCGATCAGAGGCAATGCAACGGCGAGCAGGATGCCCAGCGCGAACGCTATCGAAAATGCAGCGGTCTGGAGGAGCCGAACGGCGCGCAATTCGTCTCCTTCACCGAGCGCGGCGGCGACGAATTTGAGCGCCGTCCCCGCAAATCCCATATCGGTGAGCCGACCGATCGAAACGCCAGCGAGAACGACCGCCCACACGCCAAGCTTCTCTGCACCGAGTTCCTGCAACAGGAAGCGATACAGAAAGAACAACAGCAGTGCAGACGTGATCGTCTGTATTGCGGCAGAAGCGGCATTACCGAAGAGTCGTTTGCGTATCATGTCCGATCCAGATGAAGGGTCGGCGTAATCTGCAACTCGAACTGGCGGATGGCCGAATCCCAGTTGAATGTCTCTTCGAACATCCGGCGGGCGCGTTTTGCGATGGCTGCATAACGGACGCGATCGCTCATGTCCCCGAGAATCTGGTGGGCATAAGCTTCCGCTGTCGCGTCGATTGGCAATGCCCAACCGTTTTCGCCGTTTCGCACGACGCTGGGGATGCCGCCGGTCGCTCTGGCGATGGATGGCACACCAAACGCCGATGCCTCGGCAAAGACGAGGCCATAGCACTCTGCGAGGCTGGGCACGAACAGGTAGTGTGCGTCGAGGTAGAGGTCGCGCAGTTTCTGCCGGCCACTTTGCGAGGCCTTGGAGATAAAACCATGCTGAACGACATACTCGGGAACGGGGCCAGGTGGCGTGCATCCGACAATGTCAACTCGGACCTGCATGCCCTTGGCTTGCAGACATGCCGCCGTCCCCAGGACCAGGTCGCCGCCCTTTCTGTCCCAGTCGACACCGACAAAGAGCAAGCGGCATTCCGTAGCTTCTGCACGGCGCGCGATCGCATCATTCACGCATTCTGCCAGTGGCGGGTTCTCGATGTTGGCGCCAAACGGAACGAATCTGATCCGGCTGACATCGACTCGATAATTGGCGATTGCACTTTCGACTGCCCACTCGGAAGCGAAAAGCGACAGCGCGGCCCGGGACAGGGCCTGTTGCTGGAGGTGGTTCGCATTGCGAATTGTGCCGGCTGAGAAGTTCATCCACTTGCCAGGGTAGTAGCCGACCATGCCGGAGAAGGTGGCATCCTCCCAGGTGACGATTGGAGTATCGACATCGAGATAGGCGGCAACCAAACTCGATGGGCAAATGATGAGATCGAAACTCCGACCTTTCATCAATCCCTTCGCTGATGCGGCGAGGGATTTCGCATACGAGGGCGTGCGCGTGAGATCTACGTATTTCGGAAGTAGTGCACAGAGTATGCGCTGTGCAAGCTTCCTGAGCAGGTGAAATCGCACCCCCAACGGCCCGACCGCATCAACCTCGTGCCCCCTGCGCTTAAGCGCTTCGAACATAAAGAAGGGCGTTCCGGACCAGTTGCCGACATCCTTCGGATCGAGAGAAGATACAAAAGCGATGCGCATGTCAGGTGGTTTTCGTGGAGATCCGTGAGTTGTCCGGGTTGCTTCCGGTTATCAGCTCATAGGGTTTCTGTAAGGGGCTGTCAGGCCTTGCTTGCCGTCGGCCCTCCACTCCGCTGCTGTCTTTCACGCTCTGTCTTGTGCCGACAGAAAATCCTGGTAAGCCACCCCCAACCCGCTGCGCATATCGGTACGCGCCTTCCACCCCATGCCATTCAGCCGCCCCACGTCCATCAGCTTGCGCGGTGTGCCGTCGGGCTTGCTGGCGTCGAATTCCAGCTTGCCCGCGTAGCCCACCGTCACAGCCACGGTTTCGGCCAGTTCGCGGATGGTGAGGTCATGCCCCACGCCGATGTTCATCAGCGGCGGCAGGCCGTCGTTGCGGTCCTGCCCCAGCAACGGAACGAATTTCTCATCCGGCAGGTTCATCAGGTAGACACAGGCGTCGGCCATGTCTTCGCTGTACATGAATTCGCGCTTGGGGGTGCCGGTTCCCCATACGGTCACGCTCGGCGCGTTCGCCAGCTTGGCTTCATGAAAGCGGCGGATCAGCGCGGGGATGACGTGGGAGTTTTCCGGATGGTAGTTGTCGCCGGGGCCGTAGAGGTTGGTCGGCATCACCGCCAGATACTGCGTTTTGTACTGCCGGTTGTATGCCCAGCACATTTCGATGCCGGCGATCTTGGCCAGCGCGTAGGGCCGGTTGGTCGGCTCCAGCTCGCTGGTCAGCAAGTGCGATTCCTGCATCGGCTGCGGGGCCAGTCGCGGGTAGATGCAGCTGGAGCCCAGGAACAGCAGGCGCTTCACATCATTCTTGTATGCAGCGTGGATGATGTTGGTCTGGATCGCGAGGTTGTCGCGGATGAATTCAGCGGGGTAAGTATTGTTGGCGTGGATGCCGCCGACTTTTGCGGCTGCCAGGAAGACGTAGTCGGGCTTTTCGGCCGCGAAGAATTCTTCTACAGCCGCCTGGCTGGTGAGATCGAGTTCGGCGTGGGTGCGGGTGACGAAATTATCGAAGCCCTTGTCGCGCAGGCTACGCTGTAGCGCGGTGCCGACGAGACCGCGATGCCCGGCGATGTAGATTTTTGCGTTGTGTTCCATCGTCCTACTCGTGATAGTCCATGGCCTTGTAGCCATGCTTCTTCACCAGTTCGTCGCGCTCGGCGGCCTTCAGGTCCTCGCGCACCATCTCGGCCACCAGTTCGTCGAACGTGATCTTCGGGGTCCAGCCGAGCTTGTCCTTGGCCTTGCTGGGGTCGCCCAGCAGGGTTTCGACTTCGGTGGGGCGGAAGTAGCGCGGGTCGACGGCGACGATGCATTTGCCGTGGGCGTCATAACCTTTCTCGTCGACACCCTGCCCTTCCCAGCGGATTTCCATGCCGAGTTCCTTGGCGGCGGCGTTGACGAAGTCCCTGACCGAGTACTGCACGCCGGTGGCGATGACAAAGTCTTCGGCCTGGTCCTGCTGCAGCATCAGCCACTGCATTTCGACGTAGTCCTTGGCATGGCCCCAGTCACGCTTGGCGTCCATGTTGCCGAGGAAGAGACACTCCTGCAGGCCCAGTTTGATGCGGGCGAGCGCACGGGTGATCTTGCGGGTGACGAAGGTTTCGCCGCGGATCGGGGATTCGTGGTTGAACAGGATGCCGTTGCAGGCATACATGCCGTAGGCTTCCCGGTAGTTGACGGTGATCCAGTAGGCGTAGAGCTTGGCGCAGGCGTAGGGGCTCCTGGGGTAGAAGGGGGTGGTTTCCTTCTGCGGAATTTCCTGGACGAGGCCGAAGAGTTCGCTGGTGCTGGCCTGGTAGAAGCGGGTTTTCTTTTCCAGGCCAAGGATGCGGATGGCTTCGAGGATGCGCAGCGCGCCGAGGGCATCGGAGTTGGCGGTGTATTCGGGCTCTTCGAAGCTGACGGCGACGTGGCTCTGCGCGGCGAGGTTGTAGATTTCGTCGGGCTGGACCTGCTGGATGATGCGGATGAGGCTGGAGCTGTCGGTGAGATCGCCGTGGTGCAGGATGAACTTGCGGCCGGTCTCGTGCGGGTCCTGGTACAGGTGGTCGATGCGGTCGGTGTTGAAGAGGGACGTGCGGCGTTTGATGCCGTGGACTTCGTAGCCTTTGCCCAGCAGGAATTCGGCAAGGTAGGCGCCGTCCTGGCCGGTGACGCCGGTGATGAGTGCTTTTTTGGTCATGATTGTTACGTCTGCCTCTAAAAATAATCTTTGCAGCTCCAGGGTCTGGAGCGATCCATCGCCGGCATTTTCAGGAGTCGAACTTTCCGGTGATACGCTCCCGCTCGCTGTCGCGCATGCTGGCGATCATCGCGCGGATGAAATCGGTCTGGTTGTCGTAGGCGCCCACCTCGTCACGGTCGATCGACGACACGCGCACAAGCATGCCGTCCGGAATGACGCCGGTCAGGGTGTAGCGCATCTGCGCAAGCTTCATGCGCAGCCCGAACTGGGTCTGCTGGTCGCCCACCACCACCCAGTAAGTAATCGGTTCGTTGCGTGGCCCCTGCGCGGCCACCAGGCGCTTGATCTGGAGTTCGCCGTAGTCCGTGCTGAGCACGGCCGGCTGGGTGTCCTTCACCACCTGGAAGCCCTGGGCGGGGTAGCACACTTCGGGACGGTGGGACTGCATGCCTTCGCCATGGCTGCCGCCATACGCCACCGACAACATGATGCGCTTGCCCGCGCTGTTGACGTAGGTGCGCGTAAGAGTCTGGCTGTAGGTTTCCTCGATGACCTTCTGCAGTTCGGGCGCGACCAGCAGGGTGGCGATGGTTTCGTCGATTTTCCAGTCGCCGAACTGTGCAGGCACCAGGGTTTCCAGATTGACCTGCGATTCGGCATCGACAAGTTTGGCGGTGGGCTTGAGTGCCAGCGCCATGCCAGCAGCGGCGAACATGCACAGACCGATGACGAGGTGCTTGAAGCTGATGTATTTCATTCTGATCTCCAGTAATCAGGCCTGCGCCCGGCTACGCGGACGGTCGGGGAAAATGAAACCCAGCAGCCAGTCCAGCACGAACAAAAACAGCAGGCCGATGACGAACAGCATGATGCCGGCAAAGCCGTGCAGAAAGCCCTGCCCCGCTTCGTCGCCCAGGTGGTAGGTCACCAGGATCAGCACGATGACGCGAACGATGTTGGCGACGAAGGCGATCGGGATGATCGCCGCCATGATGATGAGGTTGCGCGCGACGCTGGTTCGCTGCATCAGATACAGATACAGCAGGCCCATGGCCGACAGGCTGAACATCGAATGCAGGCCGGAGCAGGCATCGGCCACCAGCAGCTGGTATTGCCCCACGGTGAGCACCACGCCGTTGCGCGCGATGGGGTAGCCGGCGGCATACAGGATCTGTTCGGCGATGACCGAGATGTAATTCTTGAGCGGGCCGGTAACCGCGTCCACGAAGAAACCGGGCAGCGGCACCATAAACAGCAGGAAGAACAGTGCGAACCACAGGGCACGTGCAGCCGACAGCCCCAGGGTGACGAGCAGCACGCCGAGGATGACCGGAATCTGCGAGCCGACTTCCATCAGCAGAATCTCCTGCGAGCGCCCCACCGCATAGACAAGCAGGCCGAACACCAGCAGAGACCAGCCTACTGCCGCTTCACCACGCGTCGGCGGAGCACTGACGTCGCGCATGAATACAGCGCGCTGCTGCCAGATCAGGTACAGCGTGACGATCAGGACGATGGGGCCGTGGGCGTAGTCGTCGGTATTCCACAGGCCTTGTGCCAACCCCCAATAGGTCGGCACATACAGCACCAGCAGACCGAGAACAATCGGCCACCAGGCTTTAAGGGGTTCCAGGGCAGCGAGCGCGGATGCGCGCGGGGCAAGCGTGTTCATGCGTTCAATCCAGGACGACGGCGCCCACGACCTGCGCGCCGGAGAGGGTGATTTTTTCCTTGAGCTCGGCCAGCGGGTTGATGCGGCTGACGTTGCGGCGGGTGGCAATGAGCATGCCGCCGACACGCGCTGCGACCAGTTGATAATCCGAGGTGAGCTGCGAAGGGGCGGTGTCGATCAGGATGATGTCGTAGCTGGTTTCCAGCCCCGACAGCAGTGCACCGAATGCCGGCCGCGCCAGCAGTTCGGCCGGGTTGGGCGGCGGCGACCCGGCGGGAAGCACGCTCAGCGTCTGGAACGGCTTGATCGTATGCACCTGCAGCGAGGATGCGCGCTCGGCCAGGATGTCGGACAGGCCCATGCCGTTGCCCAGGTTGAAGATGTCCTGCTGGCGCGGCTGCCGCATGTTGGCGTCGATCAGCAGCACCTTGCGCCCCATCTGCGCAAACAACACGGCCAGGTTGGCGGCCAGGTAGCTTGAGCCTTCGTCGGCGCGCACGCTGCCGATCGCCAGCGTCTTGCGGCCATCCTTGAACCAGCGCAGTAGCAGTTCGGAGCGCACCGAACGCAGTGCTTCGGCTTCCTTGCTGTAGGGCGCGGTGGCGGCGGTCAGCTCGGGGCTGAGGCTGGCCTCGGCGGCGGGGATGTAGGGGTATTCGAACTGGTGCGACAGCGCCTGCTGGATGTCGGCTTCGCTCACCAGGCCGAGCTTGAGTGCGGCTTCGCCAAAACGCAGATTTTCTGCCTGCTGCAGCTTGAGCACACGCTCCATGTCCTGCGGCTTGAGCTTGCCGGCATCCTGCAGCAGCTTACCGATATTGGCGTCGGCGCGGATGCTGGTGACCGCCTGGGCGATGCGGTCCTGCTCGCTGGGGCTTGTGAATGAATTCATGTGAACCTCGACTTATTCGGTATGGAGTACGAACGCTCAGGCCACCGCGGCGCGGTTGCGGTTGAACAGGCGGCGCAGGATTTCCAGCACACGGCTATTTTTCGAGACCTCGCCCAGGACCGGAATGCCCAGGGTGGCGACGATGTCCTGACCAGAGCGCACACGGCGATCGAGCAGTTCGACCATGAAGCCCAGACCCACGCCCAGAAAGGTGCCCAGGAAAAGCGACAACAGCATGTTCAGGAACACGCGCGGCTTGGACGGATTGAGCGGCGGCATGGCCGGATTCAGCACGGCGATATCGGTCTGTGTCGATTGCGCTTCCATGCGGCTCTGACCGTAGCGCTGCAGGGCGGAGTCATAGATGCGCTGGGCATTTTCCAGATCGCGCGCCAGCAGGGAGGCCTCTTCGCGCTGCTGCTTCAGTTCCAGCACCTTGTTTTTTTGCCGGTCGAATGCGCCCGAAAGTTCGTTGAATCGCTGGCGCGCAACACCGGCCGTGGCACCAACCCCGCGGGTGGCGGTGTTCAGTTCATTGGCGAGCTTGGCCTTGTAGCTGTTCACCTCGGCCTGCAGGCGGATGAAATCGGGATGGTTGGCGCCCACGCGCTCGGCCAGCATGGCCAGCTGGCCTTCGCCTTGCGCCACTTGCGCCTTAAGATTCTGCACCACCGGGTTGTTAATGACCTCCGGCAGGCTGGCGCTGTCGCGGGTGCGCGAACTGGCATCGAAAGCCGCCGATTGCGCACCCACCATCTGCCCGGCCAGGTCGGCCATGCGCCGGGTTTCGACGTCGAGCCGTTCTTCGGATTCGACAATGCCCTTCTCGCGCTGATAGGCTGTCAGCTTTTGCTGCGCCTGATCGACCTTCTCTCTCAGCTGGACGATCTGCTGGTCGTACCAGGCAGCGGTCTGCTTGGCGGGCGCCACGCGCAGGTCGAGGTTGGTCTCGATGTAGGACTTGGCGAAGGCATTGGCGACGATTGCGGCAAAGCGCGGATCGGAACCGGTAAATCCGATGGAAATGATGCTGGATTCGCGCGAGGGCTCGGCGCTGATATTTCGCAGCAGCAGCTTGCCCAGCCACTGCTCGATCGTGCCCACGCCTTGGGTCGCTTCCATGAACTGTTGACGGGTATCGGGATTCTCCGCCAGCTTCAGGTCACGCACCACACGGCTCGCGACCTGGCTGCTGTTGATGATATCGATCTGGGTCGCCATATAGCCAGGGAACATCTGTGAAGGCAGAAACTGTCCTGTAAACGGATCCTTGCTTTTGGAATCGATGATCAGCGTGGTGGTCGCCGTGTATTGCTTGGGGAGTAGCAGGCTCACGGCTGCGGCGACCGCAACGGTGAGCAGTAGCACGCCGAGGATGATCCACTTGCGGGCGTTCAGTATCAGCAGGAATTGAGTGAAGTTCATTGCTACGTTCCCTTAGAACAGGCTTTCCTTGACGTAGATCACGTCGTCTTTTTTGACCGGGTCGGCCAGCTGGGCTTCGAGTTCCTGCATGGCGCCATTGGCGTCGCGGCGCAGGATGCGGATGCCGCGCTGGGTGCCGCGCGCGTTGACGCCGCCGCCCATCGACAGGGCCTGCACCACGTTCATGTTCTGCTCCAGGCGGAACGCGCCGGGGCGCTGCACTTCTCCGTAGATGTAGAACATCGGCTGGCGCGCCACGTTGATGATGTCGCCGTCCTGCACCAGTTCGTTGCTGGCTTCGCCGCCCGGCTGGAACAGGGCAATCACGTCGATGTGACGGTACTCGGGCTTGCCGTCGCGGGTGCGCACCAGGGTGACGGTGTCGGCGCCGTCGGCCGCAATGCCGCCGGCCAGCGCCAGCACATCGGTCAGGCGGCTGACTTTTTCCAGCGAATGCTTGCCCGGTCGGTTCACCCGCCCAAGCACCGAAATCTGCTGGCCACGATACTGCACCACGTTGAGCGTGACGAAGGGTTCATTGATGAAGCCGCCCTTGCTCAGGCGCTGCGCGATTTCGGTTTCGCCCTGGGCCGGGGTCACCCCCGCCATTTTGACGTCGCCGATCAGCGGAAACGAAATGTTGCCGCTTTCGCCCACCCGCGCCTCGGTGGTGAGGTCGGGCTGTCCATACACCGTGATGCGCAACACATCGCCGGTGCCCATGCGGTAGTCGTTATCCGCGCTCCATGCCGGCGCCGCCAGCAAAAACGCGCACATCATCAAAACACCACGCCACAACTTCGTCATTACTCTCTCCAATCGGCGGCCGTTACTCGGACGGCTGCCCTCCTGCTTCAAATTGATCAAGGTGCAGGTTACAAGATTCAAGTTACAGAGAAAGTCAGCACAACCCCTGTAGTACAGCATTCAAGAACCCCGCATCCAGGCTCTCGCCCAGAAAGCCCATTTTATCCTTGTCTATAGTCAAAACTTCCCACCGGCCAGCCCCTCTGACCTGCAAAACCCATGCCCGCGTCATCTTGCAGTGCAGCTATCAGAAATCAGCCCGCACGCTGACGAACACCGAATGGAACGTGTAATCGTTGACGGGAATGTTGGAATCCCGCCGCCCGGTCTGCAGGCCGACATCGATCGTGGCCATGCGCACCGGGGCATAGCTCAATGAAAGCGAACCGCTCAGCGTGTCTTCGTCGCGCTGGACGAGTCCGGGAATAACCAGGCCGGTGTCGCCCTCGAAGCTGCGATTCTCAAAACTGCCATTGGCGCGCAAGGTGATTTTGGAGGTCAGCAGCCAGGCCGTGCCCAGGCTGGTTCCAGTGTTGATCTGGTAGCTGGCGTTGAGGTCGTCCGAGTTGCCGAGCTCACGGTAGACCGCCCAGTTCAGCGCGGTCTTGCCGGTGGGGAAATAATCCGCAGAAATACGCCCCGTCATCCCGGAAAAGTCCCGTTGCGACTGGGTGTCGTTCTCACGCTGGGTATAACCGATTCGCCCTCGAACAATCAGCTTACCGGAGAGGTTCCAGTCGCCCAGCAGGTTGTACTCGGTCTGCGTATAGAGTCGGTCGACGTAGGTGACCGGACGATTGGGGTATTCGCCGTCCACTTGCCGCAGTTGGGCGCGCAGCATGCTGCCCTTTGGCGTGGCGTAGCCCAGCGTGGCCGACACGCTGGTGTCTTCGTAATCCGCCGGCGTTAGTCCCGCGAAGCTGTTGGTCGAGGTGGCCGCAGCAGCGCCCACCCCCACATTCCAGCGCGGATGGAACTGCCACTCGGCATTGGCGAAGCGGTTTTCACGGGTGACCTGATTGTTGATCGGCAAACCCAGCTGATCGCTGAGGCTGCTTTGAGTGACGCTTTCGGTTGCGCCTATCTGCCCCGACCAGTGGTTGCCCAGCCGCCAGTTCCATCTGAGCTGGTAGTCCGAGCCGTCGTAATCCAGATTGGAATAGCGGGAGAACCGCACCAGGTTCTTGCTGGCGCTGGCGATGACGCGCTGGCGACCGGGCTGCCAGTCCACATCCAGCCCGGCGCTCAGCACGCTGTACTGGTCGGACAGCTGCGGCACCAGGTTTTTCTCGCTGTCGGCCAGGCGATACAGGTTGCTGTCGTAATAGCGCGTGTACGAGACGAAGGGGCGAAAAGTATCGCCCTCCTTCGCCATTGCGGGCGGTGCCGTCAGCGCCGTCAAAACTGCAAGTACATATATATGTAGGGTGGGCGCAGCCCACGCAGCACGGCCGGATGCGAAAGCGCGCAGGGCGGACGGTGCCATCATCATGACGTTGTGACGCCGGCGCCGGGTTGGGGAACGTAACGCGTGGGCTCCGCCCACCCTACCGGGCAGGTGCGCAGGATGAGCAAAGCCCACGCGGTTCGGTCGGATGCGAAGGGACGTTTCACCAGAAACCCCATTGCCGCGTCGTCACCACATACGCACCCAGCAGGCCATTGGTAACGGCGTGCGCGACGATCGGCGCCCACAGGTTGCGGGTGCGGATATACAGCCAGCCGTAGACCAGCCCCGCGATCAGCCCGGCAAACCATTGCAGGTGTGCCACGGCAAACAGCGCGCTGACGATCAGCAATGCCTTGAGGCCGACGCGGGCCGGATTCAGCGCCAGAAAATCGGGCTGCTGCACCCAACGCAGCAGAAACGAGCGCCAGAACAATTCCTCCATCAGCGGCACCACCAGCGCGGCGCCGGCAATGCGAAAGGCCACCAGCCACCAGTCGATGCGGCCGGCTTCGTCGGTGGGGTTGTAACCTTCGCCCACCTCGCCCATCAGCATCCAGCCGGCATCCAGGTTGACCCACAGCACCAGCACGCCCACCCCTACGCCCACCGACAGCAGCAGATGCCGCAGCGGCAGCCCCCAGGTTTTGAGTTCAGTGTAATGGCGCCATAGCACCGCCAGCCCCAGCGCGACCAAGCCCGCCTTTACCGGATACAACAGGCGCACGTCGAAGTCCGGCTGCCACTCGGGCAACAGGCCTTCCAGCGCAAGCAAGGCGATGTATAGCCCGAAGGGCAGGCTGCGGACAAAGATAGGAGACATGAACATGGAAAAACGCGAGCCAGGGTCCAAGACTCAAGATTCAAGAGCATGCGAAGCGTGCGGCACGCCGCCCGCCAGCAGCCTTCTTGAACCTTGTATCTTGCTTCCTGAACCTGCCTTTTACTTCAGACCGGAAATGCCTTTGCTGATCGCATCGGCGTCGGAATCGGGCTCGGCAGGCGTAGCGGCAGCAGCGGGCTCTGCCGGTGCCGCCGCGGCAGGAGTCGCCTCCTCTTTGCCCGCATCAGCAAATTCACCCATGTATTCGATTGTTGCGACCGCTTTCAGCGCATCCAGCTCCGCCTTGGCGGCCTTCTGACGCGCGTCCATCTGCAGCTTGCGAACAATGGCGGGCTTTGCCTGCTCCAGCGTCACGGGCTGGGTTTGGGAATCAGCCAGCACCACCACCAACAGGCCATCCGGCGTATTCACCACCATGGCCTGGCCGTCGGGCATTTTTGCCAGCTGGGGCAACATGGCCAAAGGTAACTGCTCGGCCGGCTTCACGCCCTGCGAGGCTTTCACCTCATAATTCTCTGCCTTCAGCCATGCGCCGAAATCGTTCAGCGTCTTGGCCTCAGCCAACTGTGCACGGATCGCGTCGCGCTTGTCCTCCGGCGCCTTGATCGAGATTTCCTGCAGGCGATAAATCTTGCGTTTGGCAAAAAGGTCGGGGTTCGCATCGAAGTAGGCCTGCACGTCGGCATCGGTCGGCTCGGCCGGTGTGCCCAGCTTGCGACCCATGTAGGCCTCGGCCAGAATCTGGCGCCGTGCCGCATCCAGCGCCTGTACCACGTTGGTATCGCGATCCAGTTTGTCTCCCAGCGCCTTTTGCACCAGCAACTCCTGTTCCACCAGATTGCGCACCACCCGCAGCGAAGCCGCCTTGGATTGCTCCGCATTTAGATTGGGAATGCGTTGCAGCGCGTAATTCACCTGATGCACCGTCAGCTCGGTACCGTTGACCTTGGCCGCCACCTGTGTGGGGGCCTTTTCGTCCGCTGCCTCCTCTTCCTTTTTGTCGCCACATCCTACAACCAGCGCAGCAGCAATCATCAGCGGCAGATACAGCTTTTTGAAACCTTGCATCTTGTCTTCCTCTTGATCCGGATTATTGGAAATTATATGGTACGAATGTTACATCAAGTGCACTGATCCTTAGCACACGCAGAAAACATGCCAAGGGCAGAATGCGTGAAAATTATCCATGCGGGCCACAGATTATTTTATGCGGTCTACATACTTAGTAAGAGGGGTCAAACTGAACTGCCCCAGGATTCCAGGAGCCCAGTTTTGCCCATTCAAAAAAAAAGCCAGGGATGCGTCCCCGGCTCCGAAAACCGATCTTAAATCTGATTAAAATTTCACAACAAACCCCGCTGTCATCAGGTCGATATCCAAGTTTTTCCTATCCAAGCGCTCAAACTCGGCACGCAGGCTAAGATTGTCAAGTAGTGCATAGCTCACACCAACCCCATAATAAGGTTCATAGCTGTCGTCACCGCTGGTCTGCGTAAGTGCCGCGCCATTCTTGGCATTGATATTTGCAATCACATATGCAGCACCCAGTTTGCCGATAATCGATAATCTATCGGTTACTGGCAGTGTGCCGACAGCAGCCAGCATCCAGGCATCACTATTCACATTTGTGGTTAGAGCTCCCGTCTTGGCTGTCATATCATTCAGGTTTACATAGCCACCTTCAACACCCAAATATTTGTTGAATTGGTAGCCCCCATAAACCTTCCAACCTTCACTACGGGTATTGGCAGAAGTCGTGGCAGTTTGTGGACCAACCTCGGCCTCGATGTATGAAGACACGTCGCGGAATTTGGATTGACCAAAACCAAAGCCTGCATACCAGCCGTCAAAATTGATCCCGTCCCATTCCGCTTCACCATATTCTTCCATCAACTTGGGCCCCGGATCGAGCACCCATCCCAAGGTCACCCCAAAAATGTTCTGATGCATATTGACGTCAACTGCACCAACAACGTTTTGCTTCAAGGGAGAACTCTGTGAAGCGGAAGGTACGTACATATAAGTACCAGTAATTTCAAGCTCTTCATTAGCCCTGTATGTAAAACCAACAGAATAATGTTTTTCCGTAATAGCTGGGGCAAGCGTGGCAAAAGTTAACTGATCATTAGGTATGGGGCTTTTTCCGTAGTTATAGCCAGCGCGCACCTGAAGACGCCGATTCACGCCATATTGAACACCAATCTTGTAAACCGTCTGATCTTTAAAGCCAAAACCCATGCCATCATCATTACCCAGTTCTTTATTCGTACCTGCCACAGTGGAGCCATTGGAGGGAATTCCAGAAAGGACACCTGTAGTAGGATTGCCGGGGCCGCCCGTATAAGAGCCTGGACCACGGTTAGCCATTGCCGCTATATCGGAATACTTGACACGAATCACATCTCCGGCAACGACGAGATTTTTAATGGGTTTAATCGCAAAACCAAGACCATAGCTCTCTGGAAGATCGAAATCACCCTGTTCGGCAAACAAGCCACGATATTTGTCGAATTTGGTCATATAGCTTCTGGATTTGTAAACCAGACCCAGCGTTAATCTGTCATCCAGAAATTCGCCCAACCAACCGAGATTGACCCCAGCACCAAAACCGTAATCGAATCCTTGACCAGTCAAATGGTTAGGGTCTGAAGTGATGGCAGTCACACTTGAATCAAATACCTTAAAAGCCTCCAGACCAAAGGCCCGGAATCGACTCACTGCAACTGCCAATGACGCTGCCACAGCGTGGTCATCATTAATCTTGTAGCCAACAGTTATTGGGGCTTGCAGGATCATCAAGTCAACCCCGAGCGTCGTGTCTGGCGGAGGGGTAGATCCACTTAAAGTATCGTAGGAAAAGAAGTTATAAGGGTAGCTTGTGCCACCCCCGCCATACGGAACAAAAGCCAAGCCAACATGAAGCCTATCTGTCAGCGGCATTGTCATACCCATTTCAGGCATGATGTAATACTTGCTGTTACTTTCACTACACCCATCAAACCCGTATGGAGATTGTGCCGACAAAGTTGGGTCACTAGGGTCCGGGGGCAGTCTGCCCGTAGCGGTACCCGTGCACGCGTTTCGTTCAGCATTGAAAATGGCTACCCCCATGTCGCCACGCATACCTGTATTAACAATATTGGCAGGGTTAGCCGCAGGTGACAGCGCGTCACGCCCGTAAGCAATGCCCACCCCACCCATACCAATTGCCCGATTGCCGTAGCCAGGCATTAAAAGCCCATTGGTTGCTTGGGCCGCTCCATTGGCCAACATTAAAGAAACTGCCAGCGCACCCAGCTTAAATCCATGATGCTTCATCAAATCTCCTCCGTTAAATAAGTTATTTTTGTTAAACGTTGTATATCTGGCCAAATCGCCAAAGCACGTCGTTGATGCCAAAAAATAAAAATCAAAATTCATCAGCCCCGCAAACTTCATTAATTAAGAAATAAGACCAAGAACGTCTATTCCTCATAGCCGAAGTACTCTATGTAAGGCTGCAGTACAGGTATCACAGCTTCAAATTGTTTGGCGTACCGCTTCCATCGGAATTTAGCGTGCTGATATATCGGCTGGGTCACCTGATGGTAACTTGCTGTGTTGATCGTTCCGCGCTTAATCGCGTGCTCGGTATGGCCCAGGACGCTGTCATCCCAGCCCACTCCTAAAAAAACGAGTAAGGCGCGCGTTTCTATTTCAAAATCGGTGACGAGATCTTCGTAGCGAACCCGATGATAGTCCAACGGCAATAAGCGGACTGCTTCCATCCAGGTACGCATCACCTCGCTGTAAACAAGCGCCCCGCTTTCGAGCGTGAAAAAGCTTGCCATTGCCTCGTTAGTGGTAAAAAACTGCATGAAGCTGCTTAGACAGACGTCGCAAGGATGCCGAATGGCCAGGATAAACTTGGCCCGGGGAAATACCCGCCAGATAAGATGCACGTTAACGGTGTTAAGCGGCATTTTATCCACCAGCAAGCTGCCGGGCCTGAGCACGAGGTGACGCGCCACTTCCTCGAAATAAATCTTTCTGAGCTGCAACACCTCCTCCTGGCTCAGCTCAGCCAGTGCATTTTCACGGTCTTGCGCTATCTCCGCAAAAGCCCGCTCCATCGCAGAGACCGTACCTTTCTCTTCCATGGTTTGCAGCGCAGGATGACTGTCCAGTATCTGCTCCAGCAATGTTGTCCCGGAGCGCGGAAACCCCAAAAGAAAAACCGGTGAGACCTCGTCGCTAGTACCCCGATCGGATTCCGGCAAGGCCGCCAGTTCAGGGGTCAAATAAGTGCGCAAGTGCTTGACCCTGTCGAGGTAGTTACTCCGCGATCCGTTTGCGCCACCCGCTATTTGTGCAACCAATCGGTTGCCTTCGGCAAGATGCGGAAAGGCGCGCTCAGCGTCACCCTTGCGATCATACAGTTGCCCAAGCTGCAAATGCAGCTCCCCTGCGGAGTCCGAGCCCATTGTTTGTTTGAGTGCCTTCTCCAACGAAGCAATGGCCTCATCGGTCTGCCCCGCACGCCTTGCCAGTTTGGCTGCCACCAGCAATAACGCGGGGCTGTCAGGTGCCCGCGGCAATTCGCGCTTGATCAACGCAGCCGCCTCCTCGAGCCGATTGGTTTTCTCCAGCAAAGTCGCCACATTGCTGATCGCATCAATGGAATCGGGATTCAAGCGCAAGGCACGCTGATATTTTTCCAGCGCTTCAGACAAGCGGCCTTCAAGCTGCAGAATGCTCCCCTGATTACACAAAATCTGCGGTGCATTGGGCCTTAGTACAATTGCCGTGTTCAAGACCAGGGCAGCCTCTTGGGTTTCCCCCAGCAAAGTCAATGTCGCCCCCAGATTACTTAAGGCCTCCACAAAGTCGGGTTGTAATTTGACAGCCTGTCGATAACTTGCAACCGCTTCGTTTATGGCGCCCACTTCACGCAGCGCATTGGCCAGGAAATAATGGGCATCAGCATAATCAGGTTGCAACTGCAAGGCGCGGCGATAGTTTGCAATGGCGTCATCCATGCGCCCCCGACATTGCTCTGCGGCCCCAAGGGCGTGGTAGGCAGTCGCCAGCCTGGGTTGTATTGCCAAGGCACGCCTGCAGCAGGCAACGGCTTCATCAAACTGGCCGAGTTTGCGGGTGATGACGCCGCGCATCACCCAGGCCTCGGTATCCGCACCATCCGCCTTGCACACGGCGGCATACAGGGCATCGGCTTCTTGCAGGCGGCTAACGCGAAACAGTTCAGCAGCCTTGCTTTTCTTTGAACGGGTCAGAATATTGGGTTTGGCCACCCTTATTCTCCAATAATTTACATTGACCCAATTTGCTGGGCGACACACCACGCAGACAAACCTTGATCCTTAACCTGCATTCAATAAAAACAGGGGCCAAGCCCCTGTTTTCTCAAGCAACCTCCCTAGCAAGGAGTCTTTTACCCAAACCCGGATTAGGATTAGGCAACAAGCTTGCGGCGGCGCACGGCAAAGCCCACGAGACCCAAGCCAGCCAGCATCATGCCGTAGGTGGAAGCCTCGGGAATAGGCGCTGCCTGATTAACGACACCCGTAAAGCGCAGCGCGTACAGCGTGCCACCAAAGTTGGAAGGATCGCCCGCCGGAACCGTCGCGTGATAGTCCAGGGTGTAGGCAGTACCGTACACGCCACTCCACGTGAAGTTAGCTGTGCCATCGGTGTAACCCGGGCCCCAGGCGCCGCCGGTCATGGGGATGGAAGCAAGGGTATTCCAAGCCACGTTCCAGCCGCTGAAATCCAGACCGTTTTCAGTGCTGCCGGTAATTGCAACAGTATTGTAGTTCGTGCCCGTGCTGCTGTTGAAATTCCAGGAGGCCACAATTGCATTGACGGGTTCTGCCCCGGTCACGGCACCAAAATGGTAGCTGCCAGCCGCTGCGGAGGTGATGTCACCGATCTTAATGCCAGTCGTACCTTGGGACAGTGCAGTTTTTTCAGACTGCTGAATCGTGCCCGAACCGTTGGTATCCATCGCGAACCAAGAACCCGTGATGCCAGTCAGGGTACCGCTAGAATTATAAGTAGGGATGCCTGCGTCAATTGTCAGCACATCACCAGTGTTAACAGCAACAGCATGAGCCGCAGTTGCACCCATCGTCAGCGCCAAGGCCATTGCAATTTTCGTCGTATTGAAACTCATTATATAAATCTCCTCATGTAGATTAGGTATTGATCGATCAAACAGCTACATCCTCCTGCCACACGGTGTAGATACCCTTGCACCAAATAAATCTCTTCGCGGCGATACCTGTTTAGCAACGGCCGTACCAGCTTGGTCGGATATTTATTTATGACTATCAAATCAATCATTTAAGGATTCAATGCAGTGTCGCTGCAGAATGTACCGGTAGTTTCGAACCACCCCTGTAAAAAAATCCGACACCTGAGCTACCAAAAAACGGGCTTATATACTCAAATGTGCTTGAATTCTGCGAAAAATTTTGTTGTACCATCAAATAATAGTCTTTTGATTCAACTAATTAGTAGCATTCTACCATCTGCAAGGCCATGTGTAAAATTTATCGACAAACCGTCTATCATTAATTTAATTAATATTGGTATAAACCTACCATCTGGGTCCGGGCGTCCATAGGGATATGGGCCATGGCAACGTTACCTTCGCAGGGCGTCACAATCGGTGGGTTCGTTATGTGGGCAATGCGGTCTGCTGTCCCGATCAGTCGGGTTCAGCGCGCATCAGTAGGCGTTCTGGTCGCGCCAGACGACGGCGAGGGTCTTGCCGATGATCATCAGGTCGAACACCAGCGACCAGTTGCGCATGTAGTCGATGTCGTACTGGATGCGGGCGCGCATCTTGTCGAGGGTTTCGGTTTCGCCTCTGAGGCCGTTGACCTGGGCCCAGCCGGTGATGCCGGGCTTGACCTTGTGGCGCAGCATGTAGCCCTTGATGAGCTTGCGGTACTGCTCGTTGTGGGCGACGGCGTGCGGGCGCGGGCCGACCACGCTCATGCGGCCCTGCAGCACGTTAATGAACTGCGGCAGCTCGTCGAGCGAGGTGCGGCGGATAAAGGCGCCAAAACGGGTGATGCGCGGGTCGCAGCGGCCGGCCTGCTTGATGACGTCGCCATCGTCGCAGACGCGCATGGAGCGGAATTTGTAGACGAGGATTTCCTGGCCGTCGAGGCCGTAGCGGCGCTGCTTGAAGATGACGGGGCCGGGAGACGACAGCTTGACGCCGGCGGCCAGCATCAGCAGCAGCGGCCAGATCATCAGCAAGATGAGGCTGGCGATGGCGACGTCGCTGATGCGCTTGCCGATGCCGGACACGCCGAGGGTGGGTGTTTCGGTGAGCGCGACGACGGGCATGCCGTGAATGTGGTCGACCCGGGCCTGGATCAGGTCGGAGACGAAGATGTCCGGCACGAAGTAGACCGAGGTGGTGGTGTCGCGCAGGGCGTCAAGCAGGTTCAGGGTGCGCGGCTGCGCGGCCATGGGAAGCGTGATGTAGACGAGGTCGATGCCGTTGCGGTTTACATAGCCCGGGATGTCGTCGAGCTTGCCAAGGAGTTTGCCGGGGTCGACCAGTTCGGTCCGGTCGAGGCTGCGGTCGTCAAAAAAGCCGATCACGTCGACGCCGAGCGCGCTGTCGTTGGCAAAGCGGCCGCGCAGCTCGGTGCCCAGCTGCCCTGCGCCGACAACGATGGCGCGACGGCGCCCGCCTTCCAGCAGCAGCAGGCGCGGCAGCAGCCGGCGCACCACGCGGTGGGCGATGTACATAACCACCGGCGTGGCCAGCACCCAGGCCAGCACCAGGTTGGGGGGGAACCAGTCGAGATAGCCGGAGGAATAGCCGAACAGCAGGATCAGGCCGGCCAGAAAGAACCAGGGCATGATGACCTCGTTCCAGAAGGCGCGCAGCGTGACCTCGGGCCATTTGCCTGGGAAAGTGAGCGTAAAGACGATCAGCGCCAGGATGGGATACGGCCCCCGAAACGGCTCGCCAAATACCATGGTGCAGCCGATCAGGACCAGCACGGCCACAAAGGGGTCGAGCAGGATCTTGGTCAACGACACAACGGAGAGTTGCTGCCGGAATAGCCACTGATTGTGGTTTGTCATCGCTCCTGACGCACCACGGGGATGCGTTCTTTATTCATTATCGGGACAGGCCCGCCCGCCGTTGTTGCCTGTGGCCCGGCCTGAGGCGTCCTCATTATGCTACATCCATACCACGTTCCAGCAACTTATGTACCAACTTGTAGTATTCCTGATACGCGCCCAATAAGCGTTCCCGGGTGGCCACACCACCCGGGAACGCGAAATGCAATCCGGCAAACGCCTGCGGTGGCGCGCCATAAAGCCAAGCTGCCCCAATCAGTCGGGCATCATGGCGCAAGTTTGTGTCTTGGGAATGACGGCAGGAATCCCTCCAACAGCATCGACCCGCTATACAGGCTTAGGCGCGACAGGTCGGTGCCTCGATGAGTCAAGACGACGGCCCAGATGCCGGCATTGCCGCCACCCACCCCACATCATCAAAAAAACAGACGCCAAGCGGTAACCCGCCTAAGCGCGGCCGTCTACACGACCTGAGCCCCGTCCCCCCCGCTGCAAAAGATGGATCCGGTCGTTTAATTTCCTGTACTACGTTGATTTCGCAATGACATTTTTGAATTGCTCATTGCGTACTTGGTACTTTTGGATTGGCCGCACTGATCCAAAAGTGTAAGAAATACCGACACCCTCGTTCCTGGGACGCAAAAAAAACGGCCCCGGATGGGGCCGCGATACCCGCGGAGATGAAGTTCAGGCCAGCAAACGCGTGCGGCGGCGCGCCATAAAGCCAACCAGGCCCAGGCCCACCAGCATCATGGCGTAGGTTTCGGCTTCGGGGATGGGCGGGATGCCGCCCGTCGCATCGATCCGGGTATACAGGCTCAGGTGCGAGAGGTCGGGGATCTGACCGCCGCGATTGGTGAAGGCGATGGTCCAGGTGCCGGCATTGCCGCCGCCGACCAGCGCATCATCGAAATAGTAGGCAGCAAAGCCACTGCCCGCCTTGAGCACGCCCACAAAATCCATGGTTACGGGCAGGTCAGCGTAGGCGGGGCCATTGGTGTCCACTGCGCTCAGCGTCCAGGTGCCGACCGTGCCGGTGCTGGCGCTGAGGGTGAAATCGATGCCAGAGAGGCTGCCGTAGCTGACGCCCCCATTGACGTTGGTATCGCTTTTGGCAAGCAGGGCCCAACTGCCTGCCGGGTCCTGCCAGTTGGCCAAGGCGTTAATGTTCGATGCATCGTCGTTTCCGGAGGCCACGCCGTAGCAATCGCTCGCGGACACGGCATTGAAGCTCATATCGTCCTTGGAAAGCCCGTCCGCATTGGACAGGCTACCCCCACAATAGGACGCAGCCTGGGCGCCCGGCGCGGCAAGTGTACCCAGCACGAGCGCGGCGGGCAGGGCAAACTGCATGGAAATACGCGGCAATGTCATGACTCAAGCCTCCGTTATGATTGGACAACAGCCTGGCACGGGCAGACCGTGCACCTTGCCGGCTGGCGCCGGCCCCAGACCGGTTCGCCGATAGAAGCAAGAGATGGGCCTGCCAGCTCATTTTCTAGCAGGGCCTTGATTTGGAATAATTTTATCGAACTAGTACTTTTGGATTAGCTGCCCTAATCCAAAAGTGTAAGAAGACCCGACACTGTCGTTACGAGGCGCAAAAAAACGGCCCCGGATGGGGCCGCGATACCAGCGGAGACGGCGTTCAGGCCTGCAAGCGCGTGCGGCGCCGCACCATGAAGCCGACCAGGCCCAGGCCCACCAGCATCATGGCGTAGGTTTCGGCTTCGGGGACCGGCGTGGTCACGGCCACCACGCTGATCGCGTCTTTCCAGATTTCGCCGGCACCGAAGGCAAAGAGCTGGTTGTCAATGGTGAGCGTGACGCTGGTGACGAGGCCGTCAAGGCCGCCCCAGCCGCTGCCCGGAATGGCGAGCGAGGCGCCGCCCGTCCAGGCGAGATTGGTACCCGTCGCGGACAGCGCGGAGCCAGTGATGCTGGAAGACACTACATTGCCGGTGGTCCCCTCGATGTCCAGCGCCTCGAAGACGCCGCCGAGAGAGACCTCGTCCCCGCTCGTGGGCAGGGTGTAGCCGCCTGTCTCGATCAGCTGGAAACCGGACAGGAAATAGCCGGCATTGGCCGTGACGGTGATCGTGATCATCGGAAAGGCCGGCGCGTTCTCGGTAGCGAGGAAGGCGCTCGGGGCAAAGTTAAGGCTGTTGCCGGATACCGTGGGCGTGCCAAACATGCTGAAGCCCGCTTGCGAACTATCGAACGTATAGGTGACTTCGTTGGCCGATGCGGCGCCCACGAGCAAAAATCCGGCGAAACCGAGTGCCGCGACGGCGGCTTTGGTGGGGGTTCTCATTGTGTGCTGCGCTCCTCTTTATATGTATGTTTATATGTATATGGCTCGGCCGAAAACAGGCTTTATGCCGCCGGCTGACGTCGACGCCGGGCCCACAGCGCCGCGCCGGCACCCACCAGCAGAAGCGCCAGCGCGGACGGCTCGGGCACCGCGACAGGCGCGGCCACGATACCAAAGCCGGCGTAGTTCTTGCGGATGAAGCCGATGCCGCTGGTCGGATCGGCGATGAGCGTGTCGTCGAGCCTGACGGTGAAGACTTGCGCCGTGCTGACAGGCGCGGCCAGCAGGCCGGACATCGCCCAGGTGATGCTGGTGCGGCCGACCTGGTTGAGCGGCTGCGCGGGCGCCAGATTCAGGATTGTCGCGCCGAGCGTATCGTTGGCGGTGACGCCCAGGATGGCGGACACGTCCACCAACCCGCCGTTGTTCAGGGTGTAGTTGCCGCGCTCGGTCAGCACGACCCCGTTGAGCCGGTAACCCGCATCGATGGTGAGCGTGAACTCCAGCGAGGAAGACGTGGAGACTTCAGGACCGTTAGAGACGGCAGCGAAGCTGGTGGGCTGGAAATACAAGGTGTCGAGCGATCCGGACAGGGCGCCCGCGCCGAAGAGGCCGGTCTGGGCGGTGTCATAGCTAACGCTGAAGCCGTTGCCGTACAGGGTGATGGGGGCGGCCGAGGATGCGTGTGCAAACGCCAGCAATCCCAGGCCCATCCATATTTTTCTTGTTGACAGCATGTTTTTGATATTCATAGAGTTTATTCGCCACGGATAAGCTAGCAAGATGCACGCCTGGCCACACAGACTTTTGTACCATCATGATTACAAAAAGGTTTTAAATTTTCACCCCGATGTGCGGGACCTGATCCTGCGCCGAAAGTAAAGAATCCCGACAGCCGCACGAACATAGGGACGAGGCTTCGGCACGCCGGCGGGCTTCCTGGCCATTGCGCAGTCCATTTTGCAGAGAAGCAAAAAGTGCTGCTGCGCCGCTTTCGATTCGCCTTCACCCAGAAAACCAGACGACCTGTGCTGGCCGGTTCGGGCGACTGACCCGCCCATCCGGCCGCGGTACCGACACCACCACAGCGCAAAAAACGGCCCGCGATTGAGCGGGCCAAGATGCGCGTGAACGCATTCGATCGAACCTTCTCCCGACAGTACGTATGCGAGCAGTACGCCGTTCCGGGAAGGCTCTTGTCTGGCGGGCAGTTCAGGCTGCCCGTTTTGTTTTCTGGATGGCTACACGATCGATTTCAAGGCTGCGCGGCGGCGCATCGCCGCGAAACCGACCAGCCCCAGGCCCGCCAGCATCATGGCGTAGGTTTCCGCCTCGGGTATCGGCGCCGTGACCACGGTCAGGCCGACGAATTTTTTCTCCACGAATGCCAGAGAAGGCGACATGCCGGTGGACGCCAGAAGCAGGTTTTCGATGGTCACGTTAAGCGCCTGGGCGGTATTCCATGCAGACAGGTCGGTCGACACCTGGGCGTCCCAGTTATGAGTGGGCAAACCCATCTGGGTGAGCGGACTGCTGGACACAATGCTGGTGGTGATGTCGACCAGTGGGGCCGCGACATCGAAGAGCCGCATCTGGCCCGCGACATCGGCCATGCTGCCCGAACCCAGCAGCAGATAATCGCCCTTTTCCACGAGACCGATGCTGGAGAACAGCGAGCCGGAATGCGCCGACACCTTGATGTTGATGGTGTCGTTGGTGAGCGCAAAACCGGCGCCATTGAGGGATTTGGCCTCAAAATCGGTCGGGGTGAAGTAGAGGCTGTTGCCGGATACATTGGCGGGGCCGAACAGCCCGAGCATGGCGTCGTCGAAGGTGAAGTCGACGGTCGTGCCCGACAGGGTAACGGAGGCTGCGAAAGCGGCTCCGGATAATGTCTGGCTCAACAGGAAGAGTCCTGCAGTCAGTGTTTTCATGCGCTTCATCGATTGCTCCTTTGGAATGATGTTGGGTTTAAGGCCGGATATGCGATCCAGGCAAATCTCTGCTCTAAGTCTGTCTAACTGTTCAGCCTTGCGGCCGCCTCCCAAAACCGCTTCGCTGGGCGCACGGGCACCCGGGGCAAACAAACCCAGCGCACGCCGGCAAGGAGCAAAAAAAAAAACGCAGCGCCTTACCGGCGTGCGCATGAGGCATCGCTGGACTTTCGTCCAACGAAACAGAAGCGGCGGGGCATGCATTTGACACACCCCTCCTGGCGTCTCCGTTGCCGAAGACGCCGACTGCTATTCACGCGCACTGCCTGTTGCTATTTTTGTTGTGTGCAGCTTGTCGGGCCGAACAGGACGGATCTGTCGTCCGCCTTGCCGTGCCAGCCCGGCTGCTTTTCTGGTTACAACTTGTCATTCGTTTCAGCCCGCCTTGTCCCGCCTGAGCCCAAACGTACCGGGACCACGGCGCACACGCACGGCAAGACGGAATCTGCAATAGGAAATACGGCGCAGCACCGTCTTGGCGTGCGCATGAGATACCGTTGAGCGAACCCAACGATCACAGGATGCGGCAAGGTCCGAATCGAACCTGCCCGGACATCACTACTGCCGATGTCCACTGCTTTTCACGCGCACTGTTTGTTGCTTTTTTTGTAACAGCTTGTTTTTTTATGTGGTCGGCTTTCGAATCTGTTGTCCGAATGGCCTGCGTGACTTCAAGCAGGACCCATGCCACCTGTTCTATTCAGTCAACAAAGACTTGTATTAGTAGGTGTTTTATACCATGCCCGGGTTGCAGCGCAATGGAACCGCATACCCGTTGTAAAAAACTCCGACACCCGAAAGCGGCCCCCCAGATGCCGCTCACGCTCGCGGCACGCTGCCAGGCCGTGCGCGGCCATGCTATGCTGGGCGCCCTTTTGGAGGCAATGGCGTGATCAAGATTCTGGTGCTGCTGGTGATCGGGTTTGTGGTGTGGGGCATTGTCCGCGCCTATCAGCGTTCGCTGGCCAAACCACCCGCGTCCAAGGCCCCGGTCGTCGAGGACATGGTGAAATGCGCGCATTGCGGGGTGAATCTGCCGCGCAGCGAGGCCATCTACTCCGGCGGCGAGCTGTTCTGCACCCCCGAACACAAGCAACTCGGTAAAAAATGAGCACGGCGGCAGCCCCCCTGCCGCGCCTTGCCTCACAGGGTTATTTCGCGTCGCACTGGCGCAGCCTCGACTATTTCAACCTCTACCGCCTGACGTTGACGCTGGCCCTGGTTTTCACCGGCCTGCTGTTTGACGCGTCCGATCTGTTTCGCCCCGACGCCGCTCCCCGCTTCCAGGCCTTTGCCTACGCTTACCTGGTGACCACGGCCCTGTTCGTGCTGGGCATCCGTGCGCGCTGGCCGGATTTTCAGGTCCAGCTCACCGCGCACATCATCGCGGATATTCTTTTTGTCGTGCTGCTGATGGGCACCAGCGAACGCCTGGCCACTGGCCTGGGCCTGCTGCTGGTGATCTCGATCGCGTCGGGCGGGCTGATCGGCAGCGGCCGGCTCAGCCTTCTGTACGCGGCAATGGCTTCGATTGCGGTGCTGCTGCAGCATGGGTTCAGCATTCTCAACGCCAGCCAGCGGACCGACAGCTTTTTCCAGGTGGGCATCCTGTGCCTGGGCTATTTCGCCATCGGCTGGGTGGCGCATGCGCTGACCCAGCGCGCGTTGCACTCGGAAAAGCTGGCGCAGCGCCAGGCGGATGAATTGGCGCTGCTCAACCGCATCAATGCGCTGGCCATCGAGAATTCGCCCGATGGGCTGCTGGCGGTGCGCGGCGACGGCGTCGTGCGCCACGCCAGTCCGCGCGCCTTGACGCTGCTCGGCGCCACCAGGGCGATCCTGCCCGGCATCACGCGCCTCGAGGCGCTGTCGCCCGAACTGGCACGGTTGTCGCAGCTGATCGGCCCCGGCGCCACGCCCACGCTCAACACGGCTTCCGCGCGTCTGCGGGTGCGCTGCATTCCGCTGACCACCGCCGACAACAGCCGGGTGCTGGTGCTGGAGGATCAAAGCCAGGCCGAGCAGGTCGCGCAGCGGCTGAAGCTGGCCGCATTGGGCCGGCTGACCGCCAACATCGCGCATGAAATCCGCAACCCGCTGTCGGCCATCAGCCATGCCGCGCAACTGCTGCGCGAGGAAACCCACGACCCTGCCCAGACCAAGCTGACCGCCATCATCGAAAACAACGCGAACAGGCTCGACCGGCTGGTGGAAGAAGTGTTGACGCTCAACCGGCGCGACCGCCTCAGCCCGGTCAGCTTCGATACGACCCTGCTGACCAGCCTGATCGACGAACTGCGCCAGACTGAAGAAATCCCCGCTGAGGCCGTCATAGTCACCATGCCCGACACGCTTCACTTCCTGTTCGATGCCGACCACCTGCGCCAGATCCTGTGGAACCTGATGCGCAACGCCTGGCGTTACAGCCGCAAACAGGCCGGCAGCCTGCGTATCCGCGCACAGGTGGCGGGCGGCAACGTGCAGATCGAGATCGAGGACGACGGTCCCGGCGTCGCCGCCGAATTCGAAAGCAAGCTGTTCGAACCCTTCAGCACCACCGATGCGCAGGGCACCGGCCTCGGGCTGTTTCTGGCACGCGAACTGGCCGAGGCCAATCATGCGAGCCTGACCCACCTCCCCGCCCCGGGCGGCGCCTGCTTCCGCCTGAGCCTGCGCGGCAGCGAATGAGCATGGCTGCCGTACCGCGCATTCTGCTGGTGGATGATGAGCCCGACCTGCTCGACCTGATGGAACTCACGCTGGCCAAGATGGGCCTGGAAACCGACCGCGCGGCCAGCGTGGCGGACGCGCAGGCCCATCTGGCGAAAACCCGTTACGACCTGTGCCTCACCGACATGCGGCTGGGCGACGGCGAAGGTCTGGACGTGATTGCCACCGCCAGTGCGATGGCCGTGCCGGTACCGGTCGCGGTCATCACCGCCTACGGCAATGCCGGCAACGCAGTGGCCGCGCTGAAAGCAGGCGCATTCGATTACCTGTCCAAGCCGGTGGCACTCGACCAGCTGCGCGCGCTGGTCAAATCCGCGCTGAAAATACCCGAGGCCGCGCAAGCCCAGTCGCCCTCGCGCGAACTGATCGGCCAGTCCGCAGCCATGCAGGACATCCGCGAGCGCATCGCCAAGCTCGCGCGCACCCAGGCACCGGTGCACATCTCGGGCGAATCGGGCAGCGGCAAGGAGCTGGCGGCGCGCCTGATTCACCGCCTCGGCAGCCGGGCCGACAAGCCGTTCATCGCAGTCAACTGCGGCGCGATTCCGGAAACCCTGATGGAAAGCGAATTCTTCGGCTACCGCAAAGGCGCATTTACCGGCGCCGAGGCCGACCGCAGCGGTTTCTTCCAGGCGGCCGACGGCGGCACGCTGTTCCTCGACGAAGTGGCCGACCTGCCGCTGTCGATGCAGGTCAAGCTGCTGCGCGTGCTGCAGGAAAAGAAAGTGCGCAAGGTCGGCGCCACCGCCGAGGAATCCGTCGACGTGCGCATCATCAGCGCCACCCACCAGAATCTGGCCGCTCTGGTGGAGGCCGGACGTTTCCGCCAGGACCTGTACTACCGTCTCAACGTCATCGACCTCGTCATGCCCAGCCTGCGCGACCGCGCTGCAGACATCCCCGAGATGGCGCGCTTTCTTCTCAACAAGCTGGGCGGTGGCGACGTCAAACTCGAACGCGACGCCGAAAAGGCGCTCTGCGCCTATGCCTTCCCCGGCAACGTGCGCGAACTGGAAAACACGCTGGAGCGCGCACTGGCGCTATGCGAAAACAAGCACATCACCGCTGACGAACTCAACCTGGCCCCGATCCCGACGTCGACCGGCGCGGCGCCCGGCAGCAAGTACCCGCTGCAGGATTATCTCGACCAGATGGAACGCGCCGCCATCCTCGAAGCGCTGGAACAGACGCGCTACAACAAAACGGCCGCGGCGCGCGTGCTGGGGGTCACCTTCCGAAGCCTGCGCTACCGGCTCGAACGGTTGGGAATCGATTAAGCCGCTACAGCCCGTCGCACGTAAAAAAACCGCATCCGATATCGGGTGCGGTTTTTTTACGTGCGTGTTCGTGGTGCCGCTTGTCGGATTCGAACTGACGACCTACCGCTTACAAGGCGGTTGCTCTACCCCTGAGCTAAAGCGGCGAAGCGCGACATTATAGCGATGCCGCGCAGCATTGGATTACTTGACGACCTTGAGCGAAGGCTTGCCCTTGGCCGGTGCGGGTGCCTCGCCCGATGCAGGCGGCGGAGTCGGTTCGGGCGAGCCGGGCGCATCGACAGGTTCGAAATGCAGACCCTGTCCGTTTTCGCGCGCGAAGATCGCTGCGACACGATCCACCGGAACCGAAATTTCGTGCGAGACGCCGCCGAAGCGTGCGGAAAACTGGATCCAGTCGTTATCCAATGTCAGGTTGCGCGTGGCGCCGGCGCTGATGTTGAGCACGATCTTGCCGTCCTTGACGAAGCCGGCCGGCACCCGCGTGCGTCCATCGACGGCAACCAGGAGTTGCGGCGTGTAGCCCGAATCCGCACACCATTCATACAGCGCGCGGATCAGGTAGGGCTTGGATGAAATTTCTGCCACTGCGCTGCGCTGATTCTCGATGCTGCTTACTTGCGCAGCGCTTTTTCGGTGGGCGTCAGCGCATTGATGAACGCGGGACGGCTGAACAGGCGCTCGCGGTACTTGAGCACCGGTGCGGCCACCTTCGGCAGCTCGATGCTGTAGTGCTCAAGACGCCACAACAGCGGTGCGATCGCCACGTCGAGCATGGAGAACTCGTCGTTCATCAGGTACTTCTGCTTGGTGAGGATGGGCGTGAGCTGCGACAGGCTGTCACGGATTTCCAGGCGCGCCTTGTCCGAGCCCTTGCCGAGGCTGTGCTCCAGCGTGTTGACGTGGGTGAACAGGTCGTGCTCGAAGTTGAACAGCACCAGCCGCGCGCGGGCGCGCATGACGGGATCGGGCGGCATCAGCTGCGGATGCGGGAAGCGCTCGTCGATGTATTCGTTGATGATGTTGGACTCGGTCAGCACCAGGTCGCGCTCGACCAGCACCGGCATCTTGCCGTTGGGGCTGATGCTGGCGATTTCTTCCGGCTTGTTGTGCATGTCTACATCGATGACTTCAAAGTCCATGTCCTTTTCGTACAGGACGATGCGGCAGCGGTGGCTGTACGGACAGGTACTGCCGGAATACAGGGTCATCATGGCGGGGGCTCCCTAAGGTGTTGCGGTGTTTAATGCTTAAAACGCCAACAGCCGGACACAGTCCGGCTGTTGGCGAGCGGCAGTGAGCGGGCTCAGTGAATGTCTTTCCAGAATTCTTTCTTCAGGTAGTAGGCCACCACGAAGAACACGCCCAGGAACAGCAGCACAATCACGCCAAGCTGCTTGCGCTGGTTCTGCGCAGGCTCACCCATCCACTGCAGGTAGTTGACCAGGTCGCCGACCATGGCATCGTATTCGGCCAGGCTGACGCTGCCGGGCTTGGCCAGCACGAGGCGCTCGATGACTTCATGCTCGCCGTCCTTTTTGTAGACCGGCACCATCTCGCCCTGCAGGTTCCACATCACGTGCGGCATGCCCACCTTGTCGAACACGGTGTTATTCCAGCCGGTGGCACGGGTGTCGTCGCGGTAGAAGCTGCGCAGGTAGGTGTAAAGCCAGTCGGCGCCGCGCGAACGGGCGATCACGGACAGGTCCGGCGGCGTGGCGCCGAACCAGGCCTTGCCGTCGGAATGGCGCATGGCCACATGCATCGGGTCGCCCGGCTTCTCGGACGCGAACAGCAGGTTGTCCTTGATCTGCTCTTCGGTCAGACCCAAGTCCTGCAGCCGCGAATAGCGCATCATGCTGGCGCTGTGGCAGTTGAGGCAGTAGTTGACGAACATGCGGGCGCCGCGCTGCAGGGAATCCTGGTCCGAGAGGTTGATCGGTGCCTTGTCCAGGTGAACCGTGGCGCCGGCCCCAAAGGCCACGACGGGGGCTGCCGCCAGCAGGAAAAGAAAATTCTTCAAGCGTTTCATTTAGCCAGTCACCCTTTCCGGTTCCGGTTTGGTTTTGTCAATCGAGGTATACCAGGGCATCAACAGGAAAAACAGGAAGTAGATGACCGAGAAGACCTGGGCAAAAATCGTCGCCACCGGGGTGGACGGCAGCAGACCCAGGTAGCCGAGACCGATGAAGGACACGATGAACAGGGCCAGCGCGATCTTGTAAATCGGGCCGCGATAGCGGATCGACTTGACCTTGCTGCGATCCAGCCACGGCAGGAAGAATAGGAACACGATCGACAGGCCCATCGCCACCACGCCGGGGAACTGCGAGCCGAACATCGGCGGCACTGCGCGCAGGATCGCGTAGAACGGCGTGAAGTACCACAGCGGCGCGATGTGTTCCGGCGTCTTCAGCGAGTCGGCCGGCACGAAGTTGGCCGCTTCGAGGAAGTAGCCGCCCATTTCCGGCGCGAAGAACATAATCGCCGAGAACACCATCAGGAAGACGATGACGCCGACGATGTCCTTCACCGTGTAGTACGGGTGGAAGGGGATGCCATCGAGCGGAATGTGCGTGACCGGGTCTTTGTGCTTCTTGATTTCGATGCCGTCCGGATTGTTGGAGCCGACTTCGTGCAGCGCCACCAGGTGCACCGCCACCAGCGCGATCAGCACCAGCGGCAGGGCGATGACGTGGAAGGCGAAGAAACGGTTCAGGGTGGCGTCTGAAATCACGTAGTCGCCGCGAATCAGGATCGACAGGTCCTCGCCGATGAACGGCACGGCAGCGAACAGGTTGACGATGACCTGGGCGCCCCAGTAGGACATCTGGCCCCACGGCAGCAGGTAGCCGAGGAAGGCTTCGGCCATCAGCGCCAGATAGATCAGCACGCCGAAAATCCAGATCAGTTCGCGCGGCTTGCGGTAGGAGCCGTACATCAGGCCGCGGAACATGTGCAGATAGACCACGACGAAGAACATGGAGGCGCCGGTGGAGTGCATGTAGCGGATCAGCCAGCCCCACTCGACGTCGCGCATGATGTACTCGACGGATATGAAGGCGAGCTCCGCATCCGGCTTGTAGTTCATGGTGAGGAAAATGCCGGTGACAATCTGGATCACCAGCACCAGCAGCGCCAGCGAACCGAAGAAATACCAGAAGTTGAAGTTTCTGGGCGCATAGTACTCGGACAGGTGCGCCTTGTAGGTGGCGGTGAGCGGGAAGCGATCATCGATCCAACCCATCATTTTTTGCAGGGCAGACATTATTTAGACTCCTTTTGCGTCCACACCGATCAGCAATCTGGCGTCGCTGAGGTATTGATGAGGCGGAATGACCAGGTTGGTCGGGGCGGGAGCACCCTTGAACACGCGTGCGGCGAGGTCGAAACGCGAACCGTGGCAGGGGCAGAAGAAGCCGCCCGGCCAGTCGCCGCCGAGGTCGGCCGCGCCGACTTCCTTGCGGAAGGTGGGCGAGCAGCCCAGGTGGGTGCAGATGCCGACCGCCACCAGGTATTCCGGCTTGATCGAACGGGTGGCATTTCTGCAGTATTCGGGCTGCTGCGGCATTTCACTGTTGGGGTCGTTCAGCTGGTCGTCGTGCTTGGCCAACAGATCGAGCATTTCCGGGGTGCGATTGACGATCCACACCGGCTTGCCACGCCACTCGACCGTCAGCAGCATGCCCGACTCGATCTTGTCGATATCCACTTCCACCGGTGCGCCCGCCGCCTTGGCACGCGCGCTCGGCATCATGCTCATCACCAGCGGCACCGCCACGCCTGCCACGGCGACCCCGCCAATAGCGCTGGTCGCGGCGATCAGGAATTTTCGTTTACGTGCGTCCACTTTTTGCCCATCGACTTCCTGGCTCATGTTTACCTGACCTGAAGGTGTTTTCGATAAAACCGGCATTCTAACCAATTTGCCGCACTTTCCGGAAGCCCGTTGTAGCGATAACGCAATGCAACGCCTCCCCTGGGCTATAATCGCCGGGTGGCGCAAACGCGCCAAGTCCATGAATTTAATCACTATGCGCAAACTCTGGTTGCTTTTTGCCCAATCCACAACAGTGGCACTGGGCGTGCTGTTCATCATCGTCCTGTTCAAGCCCGATCTCGTGCGATGGCAGCCGCAGCGGCAGAGCCTCACCATCCAGCAGGCGCCGCAGCCGGCGGGCGGCGCGGTCGCCAAGAGCGAATCCTTCGCCCCGGCCGCGCAAAAAGTGATCCCGTCGGTGGTCAACGTCTTCACCCAGCAAAAGGTGCGCACGCCGGTTCACCCCGCCCTGCAGGACCCGATCTTCCGCTATTTCTTTGGCGACCGGCTGGATGAACGCCCGCGCGAAGTCTCCAACCTGGGGTCGGGCGTCATCGTCAGCGCGAATGGCTACATTCTCACCAACCATCACGTGGTCGAAGCCGCCGACGAAATCCAGGTGGCGCTGGCAAACGGCCAGACACTGCCTGCGCGCGTGGTCGGCGCCGATCCTGAAACCGATCTGGCCGTCCTGAAAATCGATGTCAACGACTTGCCTGCGATCACCTTCGCCCAGATAGACAGCATTCAGGTCGGCGACTGGGTGCTGGCGGTGGGCAACCCGTTCGGCGTCGGCCAGACCGTCACCGCGGGTATCGTCAGCGCGCTCGGCCGCTCTAGTCTCGGCATCAACACCTTCGAGAATTTCATCCAGACCGACGCTGCCATCAACCCGGGCAACTCGGGTGGGCCGCTGGTCGATGCGGCAGGCAATCTGGTC
>Ga0180009_10000502_pt1 | contig 54400 bp, 39 predicted proteins | sample OS_PC_MetaG_FD_123537 | JGI IMG/M metagenome (GOLD analysis project Ga0180009, IMG submission 123537) | Groundwater microbial communities from the Aspo Hard Rock Laboratory (HRL) deep subsurface site, Sweden - OS_PC_MetaG | ecosystem: Environmental > Aquatic > Deep subsurface > Groundwater... | reverse complement strand
CTGCCCGGCCGCCACGGGATCGGCCATGGTGTCGGGCCAGGTCACCGGCAGCCAGTTCTCGTCGATGCCGGAGTCTGGGTTGGTCACCGCCGCGTCCGCGCCGCTGTCCTTATCACTGGCAGCTTTGCCGTCGCAGGCTGTCAGCGCGATCCCCAGCAGCACAGCCACACCTGCACCGATCATTCTGATGGTCATGTCGTACCTCCGCTACGCGTTCTCCAGCGCCACCCCTCGGACTCCATTGCACCCTCGGTGCCAGTTGCCCGTCAAACAGTTTCAGCCGGTTACAGCTTGTTAGTCGGGCTCGCGGGACGGATCCGCGACATCGCTGTCAGTAATACGCTTTGGGTAGCGTAACGAAGAACAAACGGGTCTGCGCGAGGCGCTCTCCTTGAGCTTCAGCGCGGAATGCCACAAGATTCGGGCATGTGGATGACGCGGATTGAGCGCACCTACTCCAGCGGGAAGGTCGGCCAGGGGCAGGTCGACGTCGCCTGGCAACTGTCCCAGGAGAACTCCTGGCCGCCGCTCTGCAGGTAGCGCGCGATGATGTTGAGCAGGTAGGTGCCCAGGTCGAAGGGTTGGGTCGGGTCGGGGGCAACGAAGCCGTGCAGACCCTGCGGTCTGAGCATCGGCAGGATGAAGCCGCGGTAGGCGCCGCTCTCGGGATCCTGGCTGACCAGGCGGAGCGGCGGATCGAGGCGTGGCACGTCGAAGCCGTCGTCCACGGGCACCACCGAGGCGAGGTGGTCGACGTCCATCAACACCGGGTCGCCGTTGCTGTTTGTGTACCGGCCGAGGCGAAACGTGCCCTCAATGGCGTAGGTGTCGATGAGCACCTGGTTCGCCGACTTGCCATAGCGCGGGTCGTCATGGTCGTAGGGGATGAACCCGGCCGCCCGACCGAGCGCCACGCCGCCGGCGATCATCACGCCGGGGTCGCCCACCGAGGGCATGACCAGCACGTTTGTCTGTGTTGTCTCTCCATTGCCGTAGGTCATCGTGCGCGTGCCATCCCAGTAGGGCGCCCAGTTCATGGGGTCGGCCGCGTCGAGCGCGATCTGTGCCAGCCCGAGGAAGCGGCGCAGAGCCGGCGTGCCCCGCCGCAGCCCGAAGCCGTCGGTGAGGGCGACCAGCGGCGAGTCCTTGGTAAAGGTCTGGTCTCCCAGGCTGACGGTGTGGCCGAAGGTTGTGATCTCGACGTAGGGCGTTTCCGTCGTCGGGAGCTCGCACCCTTCGGGCGCCAGCGGCGGCAGCACGCCGTGAAAGACGCGCAGCTCGAGGGGATCGCCCGCGTCGCACGAGACGGTGACGCGGAACGTGCCCGACGGCTGCACCGCGGCGCAGCGCCACTCGCCCGTCTGGAGGTTGCTTAGCACGACGGTGTCCAGGGGCTCTATGACCGGCAGGTCCGCCACCCGGAGCGCCACGTTCCCGGCGTTGCCGCTGTTGACGCGCACCCTCAGCGCCAGGCCGTCGCCGTAGAAGATCGGGCTAACGGCGCGCAGCACCATGGCGTCTTTGACTCCGCCGAGGGTCGAGCGTGTGCCGATCTCGCCCAGCATGCCGGCCGGGACGATCGACACGGCGGAATCCACTCCGGGCTCGACTCCGGCAATCACCGCGCCGGTGATCCCACCGAGGGATCCGCCCAGTAGGTGGAGCGGCGCCGTGCCTCCCACGTCGACGATACCGTCGCCGTCAAAGTCGCCGGCGAGGCCCGGGGCGCCGGTCCCCGCGGGGTCGTAGTCCCAGCGCGTTTCACCGTCGAAGGTGCGCAGGGTCCGGACCATCTGCATCACGTCCACCACGGTCTGTCGCACCATGTCGCGGGTGTGGAACACGTACGCCGTCCAGAAGTCGTCGCCCGAGTCGACATTGCCGTCGCCGGTCCAGTCGAGGGCACGGCCCCTCAGCAGCGAGTCGCCGAGCCCATCGACCCCGGCGCTCGTGAAGTACGACTGGATCAGCGCCAGCTCGAGCTCGGACATGCCCACGCCATGGCTGGGGGCTTCGACGCCCATGGTGGCGATGCCGTAGCTCGCCAGCAGCCCGGCAAAGGGGAGCGCGTCGAACTTGCTGCCGCCGTGGCCGTGGATGAACATGGCCACCGGTGCCGGCCCGGTGCGGTTCTTCGGCACGAACATCCAGAACGGCATCTCCTCGCCGCGCGGTGGAGCGTCCAGGTCCCACACCTGCTTGTACAGCGGCAGCCTCTCGTCGTTTTCATCGACGCGCGGGAAGAACTGTGGCGATCGGATCGCGCCGGCGACGATGAAGTCGACGGTGCTCATGGTGGCCTCGAACACCTGGACCTCTTCCGCCGATGAGCCCGTGAGCTCGAGCAGGTCGAGGGCGAGCGGCAAAAAGACGCTCATGGGCACCAGTTGGGTATTGGTCACGCCCGGCCCGGGGTCCAGGATCTCATCCAGCCGCGAGAGCCCGGCGGGGAAGTCGCTCGCCACCTGGGCCAGGGGCCCGAGGCCGTAGAGACCGTCCCGCACGAGGCGAAAGTCATGGGTGATGGACTGCGTGGTAAAGCTCCAGGCGAACCCCACGTCGTCGAGGCCGAGCCCGTGCTGCTCCAGGCACCCGGACAAGGGCGCGAGCGCCTCCTTCTGACCGGCGTGATGGAAGCCCGCAAAGGGCGAGCGGACGGGATCACCGGCGGGCGAGACCAGGCGCGTGGTGAGCACCACAGCGTAGGTCGTCGATTCGCGCATGGGCATGACCGGCTTCATGATGAGCGTGTTGCTCTCGCGCTCGTAGAAGTCCAATATCTGCGTGCCGACCTCGCCGTCGATGGTGTTGGGGTGGTCCAGGACGCCGTCCATGTCGGTGTCTTCGCCGGGATCGAGCACGCCGTTGCCGTTTAGATCCTCCTCGACCTCCTCAAAGACCAGCGTTTGGAGATCGGTGCGCGGCTCGGCGTCGTAGATCTGCTGCTGCGCGAGGACCTGGGGGTAGTTGCCCTGCCCGAGGTCGAGGGGCACCGCTTCGCAGAAGCCCGGCGAGCCCGGCGTCACGTTCAGGACGAGCACCGCGTCATCGCTGGTGTCGAAGTTGTCGTTGTGGTGGCGCGCGATGATCTCCCCGGGATCGATGGGCGCGTTGAAGCTCACGGTGATCGGCGCCAGCGTGCCCCAGCCCGAGAGCCGGTCCAGCTGAGCGCGGGTCTCCTGCTCCCACCGGGTGGGCCCGGCGAGGATGCTGGCGTTGAGCCGGCGACCCGTGGGCGAGTCAGCGTCGAACCGCGTGGCGAAGTCGTTCGGCAGGGGGATCTCGGGGAACGGCCGGTGGAAGACGTCGAAGCGGACCACCGGGCCCGGGCCCTGACTTGCCGCGCCGAGGAAGCCCGGTTCCTCCGAAAGGCAGCTGCTTACGCCGCCGAGGGCCAGGACGAGCAGGGCGCACAGGACGTGGGCGACGACACGGGAGAGGCGACTGTGGTTGTTGGGCATGGCAGTTTCCTCGGTGTCTCTACATTCGGTAGGTGAGCAGGATCCGCCCACCATAGGCCGGAGCCGGATTGTTACCCGCGGCGTCACGCAGCGCGGACCCGGGGAGCAGCACGCCGCCCTCGAGACCCGCGCTCAGCTCCGTCCCCCGCAGGAGGACGCGGTAGCGGAGGCCGAGGTCGAGCTCCGTGCCCCAGTAAGATCCGGGGTTCCCGTCCAGCGCGTTACGGGGCGAGCCGCCGGCGACTTTTGTATTGAAGGGATCGATATTTTTCACCGGCGCCAACGCGATTAGCACGCCGCCGTACACCTCGAGGCCGCGCACGGGTCGCACCCACAGCCGCGGGAAGAACACCACCGCGTTGGTCAGTCCCCCGCGTGTCGGCAGTCGTTCGATGCCCCCGGGCGGCGCGCCGACGAGCATCGGGTCCGTGGCCGTGGCGTAGCCCCGCCCGGTCTGCGCCGCCTGTACGTAACGGAAGAGCAAGAGGCCCGTCTCGAAGTTGGGGTCGGCGCGGAAGCCGTTGGTTCCCGCGTCGTACGAGTTCTGGTCACCCGAGGCGTACACCAGGTCGAGCACGCCGCCGACGCGCGACCAGGCCAACGAGGTCCGTACCACCGCGCCGAGCTGCAGCACGCGGACGCGTCGGTGCTCCGGCGAGGCCCCGATGGTGGTCTCGCCCGCAACGAGGGCCGCCTCCGCTTCGAAGGCGAGGGTCGCCTGTTTCAGCTTGACCTCGGCCCGTCCCGCGAGGTCGATCACCGACACGTTCAGGGTGCTGCCGTCGGCCGCGGTCAGCCGCCGGTGAACGAAGAAGAAGCCGCCCTGAGTGGGCCGGTCGTGGCCGATGAGCGCCGAGGCGATGAGCTGGTAGGCGGAGTCGCCCGTCACCATCGAAACTTCATCCCACACCTTGTCGAACGCCACGGTGGCGACGATGCTGGCGGCCGTATGCGGTCCCGTGCCGAGGAAGCCCCGCAGCACGATGTCTCCGCCGCGCGGGTCTGTGAAGCGGGCCGACCCCGGCTCCCAACCGTGCGCGCCATCGTTGGACAGCAATCCCAGGCCCCAGTGGCTGGTCATGAAGCCCCCGCCAACGTGCAGGTGCCGCCCGATGGACAGGCGCCCCCAGCCCTTGCGCAGCGACTGGCCGAAAGGCGCCGAGTTGGGCATCCCGGCGCCGTCCACAGGCGTACCGCTGTTCCAGCTCCCCGTGGGCAGATCGTGCTCGTACTCACACATGAGCATGATCCGGTCTGCGAGCGGCTTGAGCGTCTCGAGGCGCATGCCGATGCGCAAAAGCGGCAAGAGGGCCGCGCCGGGCTGAAACGCATTGCCGTAACGGTCCACCGGAATGTCGCTCACGCCCTCGGAGCTCGCCCCGAACAGAATCGGGAACCGGATCCGCCCCCCGCGCCACGCGTAGGACGCCACCGGCCGATAGACGTCCACCGGTGGCGGCAGCGGCAGCGGTTGCTGCGCTGGCTGCGGCTTTGGCGGTAGCTGTGCATCGGCTCGCTTGGGTGTTGCCGCGGGCGCCGTGCGTGCTCGTGCCGCAATGGGGGTCTTACGTGCGCGAGCCACTACGCGAGACTTGCGGGGGGGTACCGCAGCGGGCGACTTTCGGGTGGGTGCCGCTGCTGGCGACTTTCGGGGTGGCGCCGCTGCCGGCGCCCGACGAGCGGGTGCCACGCGGGGCGACGGACGGGGCGACTTCAACTCCGCGCCACGCGCGTCGGCAACTCCAAACACGAGCCCCAGGAGCGGCGCGTGCAAGACCCATAGACGGTGGAGTGTCATGACATTATCCGATCGCTAGACGCGGCATTCCGATTGCGCGCGTAATTTGTACGCTCATAGATCGCACATGAGCGACATCTGAGTCAATGCGTCCCCGTTCCTCGAGAGGTGTTCGGCAGCCTCGCAAACATGGCTGCAAAAAAACGCAGCTCTGCGCCGAATCCACCATCGCCTACCACAGTTGGCTCCTGTCCCGGTTCGTGAGCGTAGTCCCGCTGGACGAAGCGATACCAACGTTGTGAACTGAAGAGGCTCACCGAGGTCCCCTACACCTTCGGGGTGATGGTGCGCGACCGAACCTGCCGCTGCTTGCGCGTCGCCATCGCGCAGAAGGTCGCCAGGCGACGCGCCTGTGCACGACTGAGGCGCAGGTTGGCCGGGAAGTGCTCCACCACGCAGCCCACAAAGGGGGCCACCGTGTTCATGTACGGCTGCGACCAGGCCTTGAGGCCGCGGTGACTGTAGCCGAGGGTGTGCAGCGTCTCATGGATGATGATCCGCGCGAGCTTCTGCAGGCCTCCGCTTCCCGAGCGGGTGTGCCGCTTGAGATAAGGCCGATGGATGAGCAGGAGGGTCACTCCGCGCCGGGCGAAGGCGTTGGTATGGCCGTTGGCATAGTTGGCGGGACAGGGAAAATTCGTCGTCCGCTCGAAGGTGTTGGCCACCACCCGGACGGGTCGTCGCCGCAGTTTGTCGAGTAGGACCGTCGCGGTGTCATGGGTCAGCCCGAATCGCTTCTTGGCCCCCAGCACCTGCCCAAAGGCGCGCGATCGGATCACCTGGTCGAGCCGGGCAACCACCCGGCGGAAGGTGCGGGCCGTCTTTCCGTAGAGCCCCACAACGCGGCAGCGCTTTTTGTGGAAGTAGTAGCGCTTCGCCGCTCGCTGGGCCGCCGTGGCCGTGCGGATGCTGTCAAAGCTGAACGTAATGGAGCCAGCTCGGCCGCCATACATCTTCGGGCCGAGCGGCCCAAGCTGCCGGGCCGCGGGTCCCGGGCGACCGGCCCGCACAGAGCGCGCCGAAACAGGTGTGGAACAAAGGCCCGTGATTGCAGACGCGACGGCAAAAGCCAGGCAGTGGAATCTCAGCGCCATGGTACTTCTCTTGCGAAAGGGTGTTCGGTGCCACTGTTGGCATCTTACGCCCGCTGGTGCGTTTGTCACTCGCAGCTTCGCCCCAAGGATGAAGCGCGACGGCGTGATGAAGGGAGTCGGGGCGAGGTGATGTGGGCGAATACTGCCATCGCTGCGCTGGTCATTTCAGCGCACAGATGACACAATGAGCCGGCTCAGCAGGAGGAGGCCACCCATGGGCGACCCGAAGCAGAAGAAGAAATCACTGTCTATTGGCAAGCTCTTGGGAGCCTCGGGAGGCACCATCGTCACGCTCCTGGTGCTCGGAGGGGTTATCGCCTACAACGCCTCGGGCTCCCTGCAAGGCAAGATCAAGGTGTGGCTGTGGAGCGGCAACGACACCCTGCGCTGCAGCGGTGATCAGGTCATCAAAATCAACGGCAAGACGGCGCACACCGGAGGCCAGGTCATCTATGCTGGCGGTTCCTGCAAGGTGTACCTGACCAAGGTGGACTTTAAGGGAAACAGCGGCGTCTACCTGAGCGGAAATGCCGTGCTGACCGTCAAGGACAGCAAGATCCACGGGGATCAGAGCCACGGCATCTATGTGGGCACCGGCGGTCGGGTCACCTTGGAGAACACCGAGGTGGTGGGGAAGAGCGCGGCGATCTATGTGGGCAGCCAGGCCCGGGTGACGGTCACCGGGGGCAGTCTCACGAGCAACCAGCATGGGATCTACCTGGGCAGCGACGCGTCACTGACGCTCAACAATGTCCACGTGAAGGGCAGCAGCGCCGGCATCTATGTCGGATCCAAATCCGAGGTGGTCGCCGTGGGGGGCGTCATCGAGGGCAAGCTCAACGCGTTGTACGTGGGCTCGGCGGCCAAGATCACGCTCGAGAAGACCAAGACCATCGGAAAGTTTTACATGGGCCGCGGAGCCACGGTGACCGGTCGGCAGATCGACAAGATCCGGGACACCATCAAGTGCAACGGCACCACGGAGATGACCCTCAAGGACAAAAAGGTCAGCCTGCGCAAGCTGGTCATCGACGCCAGCGGTCACTGCAAGATCAAGCTCGTGAACTGCGACCTCACCGGACGTCCCGCGTCCATCCAGGCCCGGGACCACGCCCAGATCCACCTGGTGGGCGGCAGGTACAATGGGCGCAAGCACTCGGTGCTGGCCTACGACTATTCGATCATCCTGGTGAGCAAAACGACCACGCTGGTCCAGAAGGTCGGTGTGGGAGGCGACCTGGTCGTGGTGTCGCGGCCCACCATCGACGTCAAGGCCGTAGCGGCCGAGCTCGAGGGGCTCGCAGCCAAGGAGAAGGCCTACAAGAAGGGCGCCTGCGACGGCTTCCTCAAGTGCTACAAGGACAACAACTCTGGCGGGCGGTTCGACGTGACGGTCTACATGACGCCCGACGCCAAAGGCAAGATCACGAAGGTGAAGATCAAAAAGCTCGTGGCCAGCCGTAAGCGCCAGGTGCGCCGCTGCATCCAGGAGGTAGCCTCTGAAAAGGTCATCGAGGGTTTTGGGGGTCCCGCCGGCAAGCTCTGGTGCCGCACCTGGGGCAGCCGCCAGGGCTTCATCGAGTCGGTCAGCAGCCGCAGCGGATTTCAGTACGATAAGACGCCCAAGCCCAAGGGTATCCAGCCCCTGGATCTCCCCGACATCAAATAGCCGGCGCGGTGCCGACAACCGGGGGACGCGGGCCTTTCCCCTTGCAGCCCGCGAATTTCAGCGGCCATGTTCTCTCGGATACGGAGACAGGATGAACAGGCGAATTCTGACGACCTTTTGCGCCGTTGTGATCACGGCTGTGGTCGCCATCGGCTGCTCGACACCGGGTGAAGAGGGCGATCCGACGTACACGTTCGACCCCGTGCTCGTGAGCACCTACCAGCTCGCCACGGAGATCGAGGCGGGGCCCGACGGCCTCGGCAGGGACATCGACCTCAACGACGTGCCGATCCTGCTCGGCTACGTGACCGACGACCCCATGCTGCACGCCGACGCCTTCGTCCCCCTGGCCGAAGCCCTGCAAGACCCCGCCCGCTATTCCAACGCCGACAGCGAAGTCTGGACCTACGACTCGGACGAGCACTGCCCCTTCGACGACATGCCCGACCAGCGCCCACTCGTGCTCGACTGGCTCGAACGCTTCGCGGACTGACTGACTGTCCCTCGCCGCCATCATTTCCGTCCCCATTCCCTAGGGGGATGCGATATGCCCTACGTTACACCGTGGGACGGGGGAGGAGGCCGGCGCGGGAGACGATTTCGTGGACTTTGGCTTCCCATTCGATGGCCATGACGTGGACGCCGGCTACGCCTTCGATGGCCTGAATTTGTTCGATGGTTTCGACGGCGATGTCGATGCCTACGTCGGGTTGTTTCTCTTTGGGGGCGGCTGCGACGCGTTTGATCAGGTCTGCGGGGATGTCCATGCCGGCGACGTTTTTGGCCATGAAGCGGGCCATGCCGGCGGACTTGATGGGGGTGACGCCGGCGAGGATGGCGGTCTTTTTGTGGAGTCCGCGGGCGACGACGTCGGCCATGTAGGTCTTGAACTTGTCGAGATTGAAGATGCACTGGGTCTGGATGAAGTCGGCGCCGGCGGCGACTTTCAGGGCCAGGCGGGGGACGCGGATGGCGTAGGGATCGGCGAAGGGGTTGGCGGCGCAGCCGATGAACATTTTGGGGGCGCCTTTTAGTTTTTTGCCCGAGGGGAATTTGCCTTCGTCGCGCATGGAGCGCACGAGGTTGATCCATTGGATGGAGTCGATGTCGTGCACGTTTTTGGCCTGGGGGTCGTCGCCGAAGGTCTGGTGATCACCCGAGAGGCACAGAAGGTTGCGGATGCCCAGGGCGGAGGCGCCCAGGAGATCGGACTGCAGGGCGATGCGGTTTCGGTCGCGGACGACCATTTGCATGAGGGGCTCGATGCCCTGTTGTTGGAGGATCACGCAACCGGCGAGGGAGGACATACGGACCACTGAGGTTTGATTGTCCGTGACGTTGCAAGCGTCTACGTTGCCTTTGATGTGGGCCGATTTTTCGATCATGGGCTCGGGGTCGGCGCCCCGGGGGGGGCCGCACTCGGCGGTGACGGCGAAGTGGCCGGCGGCGAGAATTTTTTCCAGGTTGCTGCCCGATTTGAGCAGGTCGCTGGTCTTTTCGGCTGGAGTGCTCATTTGGTGAGGTCCTCCCTGACGATCTTTCGGGGGCCGCCGTGGCGGCTGGTTCTCCAGCCTTTCATGGGGTGGAGCTGCTCATAGAGGTCCATGCGGTCGAGTGATTCGAGGCGGTCTATAATGAGCTGCCAGGCGCAGGGGATGTCGGCGCTGAGCTCGCAGTGACCTTGCACGGAGCCGCCGCAGGGGCCGTGGAAGATGGACTTGGAGCAGCGGGTTACGGGGCAGATGCCGCCGGTGAGGTGGAGGATGCAGTCCCCGCAGGCCTGGCAGCGCTCGGACCAGACGCCCTGGGCCTCGGCCACGCCGATGAACGTGGTGTTGAGGCCGGGGAAGATGGGCGTTTTGTTGTGGTGCTCGGCCAAGAACTGGACGCCGGCGCCGCAGGCGATGGAGATGACGGCTTCGTAGTCGGCGATGTAGGGGCGCAGGAGCTCGACGTACTCGGGGTCGCATTGGCGCTCGAGGCAGACCTCTTTGATCTCGATGGGGCGACCGGCGGCTTCCCTTGCGAGGCGCAGGGCGCTGGCGAGGACCTGGACCTCTTTCTCGCCGCCGGCGCGGCAGACGGTTACGCAGCCGTGGCAGCCGGCCAGGATGATTTTGTCGTGGGGCTCGGCCATGGCGACGATGTCTTCCAGGGCTTTTGGGTCTCCGGTGATCATGGGGTGTCTCCACTGCTGCTGGCACGGCGATTCGCGGTGGCTTCGGAGCGGGCGATGTTGATGGGGCTGGGGCCGAGCCCGTCAATGTGCTCGAACATCTCTTTGGCAAAGGCGGCGAACTTGGTGCCTTCTCCGGCCGACAGGTTGAACATGCGAACGCGGTCGGCGCCGACCTTGGCGGCTTTCAGCAGGGCCGCGACCCTCGCGACTCTCTTGCGGGCGCGCAGGTTGCCCTCCACGAAGTGGCAGTCGCCCTCGAGGCAGCCCACGACCATGACGCCGTCGGCGCCGTTTTCGAAGGCGCGGAGCATCAGGACCTCTTCGACGCGGCCGGTGCAGGGCACCATGACGATGGTCGTCGCGTCGGGGTAGTTCCGTCTTTCCGAACCTGCCAGGTCCGCGGCGGTGTACGCTCAGTGTCGGCAGCAAAAGACGACGATGTTCGTGTCGGGCTGGCTCACGGTTTGTCCTCCATGGCGTCGAGCTTGGCGGTGAGCTGTTGGTCGGTGAAGTGTCCCAGGGTGATGGTGTTGGCCGGGCACTCCGCGGCGCAGATACCGCAGCCCTGACACAGGGCCGGGTTGATCTCGGCCGTGTGCTCCTCGTTAATCCTGGGTACGTTGTACGGGCAGGCCCGCACGCAGGTCAGGCAGACGGCGCAGTGCTCGGGATCCACGGTGGAGACGACGCCGGTGAGGCAGAGCTTGGGCGACGACAGGATCGTCGCGGCCCGGGCCACGGCGGCGGACGCCTGGGAGATGGTCTCGGGAATGGACTTGGGGCCGTGGACGATGCCCGCCAGGTACTGCCCGTCTGAGGCAAAGTCCACCGGGCGCAGCTTGGCGTGGGCTTCGATGAAGAAGCCGTTTTCTGCCCGGGGCACCCGCAGCAGGGTCCCCAGCTCTTCGTTTTCGTGGGGCGCCATACCTGTGGAGAGCACCAGCAGGTCGGGCTCGAGCTCCACGGGCCAGCGGAGGGAAGGGTCGGTGAGCGTGATCTTCAGCCGCTTGCCCGCGCGGTCTATGACCGGGGCGTTGGTCTCGGGGTCGTAGCGCGTGAAGTGAATGCCCGCCCGCCGCGCTTTTTGGTACTGGAGCTCGCCAAGGCCGTAACTGCGGATGTCGCGGTAGAGGATGTCCACCTGGGCATCGGGGAAGCGTTCGACCAGGGCCAGCGCATTTTTGATGGCCTGGTTGCAGCATACCCGCGAGCAGTAGGGCTGGTGCTCGTCGCGAGAGCCGGCGCATTGCAGCATGACTACGTGCGGAGCCTGCTGGCCGAGGTCGGGCTCGTCGGCCAGTCGCTGCTCGAAGTCGAGTTGGGTGCAGACGCGGTCGTCGGTGTCCAGGCCGTGCAGGGCCGGGCGGGCCTCGTGGCCGCCGGTAGCCAGGAGCACGGCGCCGTGGTGGATGCGGCGGCTGTCTCCGGCGGGGGTCATGATCTCGGTTTCGAAGTTGCCCACGTAGCCGGTTTGGGCGACGACCTCCGAGCCGGTGTAGACGCGGATCCGGGGGTCTGCGTTTACGGCTTCGATGAGGGACCGCAGGAACGCCGTCACGTCCTCGCCGTCGGTGGTGCGGCGCAGGTGGCGCAGGTTGCCGCCGAGCTGGGTTTCGCGTTCTACGAGGTAGACGGCGAATCCCTGTTCGGCGGCCTGCAGCGCGGCGGTCAAGCCCGCGAGGCCTCCGCCGATGACGAGCAGGCCCGAGTCCACGGGGAACTCCCGTTCTTCGAGGGGCTCGGCCCGGCTGACTTTGGCCACGGCCATGCGCAGCAGCCGCTTGGCCTTGCCCGTGGCGCGTTGGTTGTCCGTGCGGTGCACCCAGCTGCACTGGTCGCGGATGTTGGCCATGTCGAACAGGTACTTGTTGAGCCCGGCCTGCTGCAGGGTCTGCTGGAAGAGCGGCTCATGGGTGCGCGGCGAGCAGGAGGCCACGACGACCCGGTTGAGGCCCTTTTCAGCGATGATCTCCCGCATCTTCTCCTGGTTGTCCTGGGAGCAGGCGTAGAGCACATTGTTCGCGTAACTGACCCCGGGCAGCTCTTTGGCGTAGGCCGCCACGCCTTCGACATCCACCACCGCGGCGATGTTGATGCCGCAGTGACACACGAAGACCCCGATGTTCAGGTCCTCGTCCTCGGCCATGGCGCGCGGCTCGGGGAAGACCTCTGCGGTGGTCAGCGTGGACCGGGCGGAGGCGAGGTGGCAGGCCGCGGCGCCCGCCGCACCGCTGGCCTCACTGACCGTCTCGGGGATGTCCTTGGGGCCGCCGAAGGCGCCGCACACAAAGACGCCCTGGCGGTTGGTGGCCAGGGGAGTGAAGGTGTCTGTCTGGGCAAAGCCGAAGTCGTCCAGGTCGACGTCCAGGCGCTGGGCCATTTGTTTGACTTGTTCGGAGATCTGCACGCCCACCGAGAGGACCACGAGGTCGAACTCTTCGGAGGTCCGCTCGCCGTGGGGGGTGGTGTAGCGGATTTCGAGGTTGTCGGTGACCGGGTCCTCGATGACACGACTCACCATGGATCGGATGTAGCGCACGCCGTAGTCGTTCTCGGCCCGGGCCACGTAGTCGTCGAAGCCCTTTCCGAAGGCGCGCATGTCGATGTAGAAAATCGTGGGCTCGATGTTGACGTCGTGCTCCTTGGCGATGAGCGCCTCCTTGGAGGCGTACATGCAGCACACCGACGAGCAGTAGTCGCGGTGGCAGGAGTGGTCCCGCGAGCCCACACATTGGATCCACGCCACGCGCACCGGGGTGGTGCCGTCCGACGGGCGGCGGACGTGCCCCTCGGTGGGACCCGACGCCGATAGGAGTCGCTCGAACTCCAGGCTCGTCACCACATTGGCGTAGTGGCCGTAGCCCAGCTCGGGGCGCAGCCCGGCGGGGAAGGGCTCAAAGCCCGGCGCCAGCACCACCGAGCCCACCTCGATGTCCCGGGTCCCGGTGGCGTCGGCATGAAACACCGCGCCGGCCTGGCAGGCCGTCTCACAGGCCAGACATTCGCAGCAGGTGGCGCAGTCCAGGCAACGCGTGGCCTCGGCGACGGCTTCGGCCTCGGTGTAGCCGAGCTCGAACTCGGTGAAGTTGTCCCGGCGCTCAGCAGCAGACAGCCGGCGCATTTTCAGCCGGTCACTCACTGTTACGCCCTGCACGCTGCGCTCGGCGCGCTGGCCACGACGTGGGGTGCGGTCGGCCCGCAGATCTTGCTTCTTCAGGTATCGGGAGATGGACTCCGCGGCGCGCTTGCCGGCCTGGATGGCTTCCACCGCGGTGGCCGGTCCCGACACCGCGTCGCCGGCGGCGAAGATGTCCGGCGTCGCGGTCTGCAGGGTCACCTGGTCCACCTCCAGGGTGCCCCACTTGTTGATCATCTGGTCTACGTCAGACGTGAGCGGATCCAGCTCAGGCTTTTGGCTGATCGCCGGGATGAGCGTGTCGGCCTCCAGCCGGAACTCGGAGCCCTCCACGGGCACGGGGCGCCGACGGCCCGAGGCGTCCGGCTCGCCGAGCTCCATTTTGATGCACTCAATGGCGGTGAGCTTGCCGTCTTTGTGAAGGATGCGTACCGGGTTGCACAGCAACCGGAAGTTGATCTCTTCCTCTTCGGCCTCTTCGATCTCCCAGGGGTTGGCGGGCATCTGCTCCCGGGCCCGCCGATAGAGCACCGTGACCTCTTTGGCGCCCAGGCGTAGGGACGTACGCGCGGCGTCCATGGCCACGTTGCCGCCGCCTACCACAAAGACCCGCTTGCCCGGATGGGTTTCGACCCCGGCGTTGACGTCCCGGAGAAACGCCGCCGCGTCGACGATGCCCGAGGTCGTTTCCGCCTCGCCGGGGATGTTCAGCTTCAGGCCCACGTGGGCGCCCAGACACAGCAGGAAGGCCCCGAAGCCCTGGTCCCGGAGCTCGGCCACTGTGACGTCGGTGCCCACACGGGTGCTGGTTCTTAACTCCACGCCGAGGTCGAGGACGGCGGTTTTGATCTCATGGTCCAGCTCCTCGGGCGGCAGCCGGTAGTCGGGGATGCCGTAGCGCAACATGCCGCCCAGGTGGGGCAGGGCCTCGAACACGGTGACCCCGAACCCCTGTAGGCGCAGCTCGCGGGCGGCGGTCAGACCCGCCGGGCCGCCGCCCACGATGGCCACCTTTTCGGGGCGGTTTTTGATCTCCGGCAGGGGCGGCGCCTGGTCGGGGTTCTGCCGCTCCCAGTCGGCGAGGAACCGCTTGAGCGCGCCGATGGCGACGGGTGCGTCCAGCCCGCCGCGGGTGCACTCCGTCTCGCAGGGGTGCGGGCAGATCCGGCCGCAGATGGCTGGGAAGGGATTCTCGCGCCGCTCCACGGCCAAGGCCTCGGCAAAGCGACCGGCGGCGATGAGGCGCACGTAGGCGTGGCAGTTCACGTTGGCCGGGCAGCCGAAGCGGCAGGGCGACTCACCCTGTTTGTCCACGGCGAAGGCCCCGGGGATGGCCTGGGCGTACTTGCGGAAGATGGCCCGGCGGTCGGTCATGTCGAGGTTGTGCGCGTCTGACAGGCTCACGGGACAGACGGCCGCGCACTCGCCGCACCCGGTGCAGGCGTCGATTTTGACGAAGCGGGGCGCGGTGCGCAGCTTCGCGGTAAAGTGACCGACCGCTCCGTCCAGGGCCTCGACCTCGGTGGAGGTGAGGATCTCGATGTTCTTGTGTCGCCCCACGTCCACGAGCTTAGGGGACATGATGCACATGGAGCAGTCGTTGGTGGGGAAGGTCTTGTCGATCTGCGCCATGCGTCCGCCGATGGCGGTGAGGGCTTCGATGAGGTAGACCTTGAAACCCGCGTTGGCCAGGTCCAGGGAGGACTGCATGCCGGCGATGCCGCCGCCCACCACCAGGACTGCGCCCGTGGGCGGTTTGAAGTCGGGATCCGGTTTGTCGGTCTTTTTTAAGGAGGGCGCCCGCGGCGATCCCAGGGCGTCGGCGATGCGCCGGTTGTCGTGGTCGATGGAGTCGTTGTTCATGGCTCAGCCCCGGTTTCCGGAACCTGGCCCAAGGCGCTCAGTACGGCCCTGGGATCCACCAGATGCTTCCGCCAGTATTTCCGCTTCTGGGGCCGCCCCAGGGCCAGCGCGATGAGCTCGGTCATGTAAAAGACCGGGAGCCGTTCGGATTTGGGAACCGCGCTCTTGGGGTCGAGCTGCCGGGCTTCGAGGTTGGCCTGGCACATGGGGCAGTCCGTCACCACGGCGGTGGCGCCCCCGCGGCGTACCGCGCCGAGGATGTCACCGATGAGCGAGCGGGCGATGTCCGGCCGGGTCATGCCGAGGCTGCCGCTGCAGCACTCGGTCTTGTGGGACCACCGCATGGGCGAGCCGCCCACGGCTTTGACGAGGGTGTCCAATCCCTGTGGGTGCTCGTGGTTGATGGCGCCGGTGAGCAAGGGGGGGCGCATGGAAAGGCAGCCGTAGTAACACGCGACGCGGAGCCCTGTGAGGGGCGTCACCACCGCCGCCCGGATCCCGTCAAGCACCTCCGCGCGATTGAGCAGCGTCGTTAACGACAGGATCTGTACGGGCGCCAGGCGTTCACCGGCTTGTGCCGCCGGATTCTGGTCCGCCGCCCGGAGCCGGGAGAAGCAGGCCGGGCAGGGCACCACCACATCCCGTCCGCTCTGTTGTGCCAGATGCAGGTTTCGGGCCGAGAGCTGGCCCGAGAGATCGTGGTTGGTCATGTGCGCCGAGGAGGCGCCACAGCAGTTCCAATCCGGCAACTCACAGAGCTCGAGGCCGAGCTTGTGGGCCACCCATAAAATGGACCAGTCGTACTCTCGCGCCGTGCCCTTGAGGGAGCAGCCTGGATAGTAGGAGAGCGTCACGGGTTCTCTCCTCCGGGGGTCCGGGACACCAGGGTCCGGCGTTTTTGGAACATGCGCCGAACCTGGCGCTTGGCGCGGGAACGGCGGGGAAAGAGATGCAGCTTGCCCCGACGGATCATGGCCAGGCCCAGGCCCAGGTCGCCGAACAAATCCCGCGCGCGCAGCTTATAAAATCCCAGCATGCCCAGCTCGTAGGTGCGTCCCCAGCGGCGCACGGAGCGCAGGAAGGAGTGGTGGAAGGCGGCCACCTGGGGCTCGGCGGGCCGGCGGCCCTGGGCCAGGGCGCGCTCGCGCAGGTGGTCGGACACCCCGGCGATGTCGATGGCGTTGGGGCAGCGCGTGGAGCACGTCTGGCAGGAGGCGCACAACCAGATGGTGTGGCTGTCTAACAGAACATCTTCCTGGCCCATGGCGCTCAGGCGGATCATCTCCATGGGGAGCACGTCCATGAAGGGCGCCACCGGGCATCCCGACGAGCAACGTCCGCACTGAAAGCAGGCCCGGATGTCCAGGCCGGCCTCGTCCAGGGCCTCAGCGAGCGCCCGGTTGCCCCGGGCCCGGGAGAGCGGTTTGTCGCGCATGGTTTGTCCTCCTTCCCTGCGCCTCCTACCGACCCAGGAGGGTCAGGAATTCCGGGAGGCGCGCTCCCCAGCCCAGGCCGTGCAGCACCGCGCCCTGGCATTTGTCGCCGGCCTTGGCGAGAAACTCGGCGGCGATCTCCAGGCCCGCCTGTTGCTTCACCGGCGCCTTGCGCATGCGCGCGAGGTAGTCCGCCGGGATGTTGGGCGCACCGGGCAGACTGTCCAGATAGCGGATCATGGAGACGGACTTGAGCAGCATCACCGAGCAAAACAGGGCCACGTTAGCCTTTTTTGCGGCGTCTGCCAGCAGCTCCAGGATCTTCATGTCGTAGGTGGGCCCGAGCACGGCGAAGCGCACGCCGCGTTCGGCGAGCATCGGCATGGCGTCGGCTACCTGTCGGTTGAACCCGTCGTCATCCGAGACGTCCAGGGCCGCGCCCACAACAAAGTCTGTGTGGCCCTGCAGGGGCTCTCCGGCGGCGTCCTTCCCGCTGTTGAGACTGGTCACGCAGTGCAGCGCCGACTCGAGGTCGAGATCCCGGGCGGATTTGGCGCCGGGCTGGTCGCCGTGGTCGGGATCGCCCCCTTCCCGGATCACCACCTCCCGGACCCCGAGCGCCCAGGCGCCCAGCAGATCGCCCTGGAAGCTGTGCCGATTGCGATCGCGGGTGCCCAGGACCACGGCCGGCGAGACGTTGCGATCCATCAGCAGCCGCGCCGGGGCCAGCGGCGTCATGCGCATGACCCCGTAGGCGCTGTCGGTGACGACGACCCCGTCGACCCGGCCGCGGATCGAAAGCACGGTGTCGATGAACTCGGTGGTGTCAGCGCCTTTGGGCGGGTCTACCTCCGCCAGAAGCGCGAACCCATTGCCGGCAATTGCATCGGCAAACCCCATAGCAACTCCTTGCTCCCCGCACGCAAATCACTCCGCGTGCAGCACGCGACCATCAACCACAGGAGGTACAGCCCAATTCCAAGCTCAGCAGCGTCTACATGGCTCCAATAACGGTAGCTGGGTGGCTGTTACGAGTCAAGGGATGGGTTACTCCAAGACCGGCAGCAGCACTGTGAACGTGCTGCCCTGGCCCACCTCGCTGTGCAGCTCGATGAGCCCACCGAGGGAGGTGACGAGCTCCTTGACGATGGGCAGCCCGAGACCGGTGCCGGTGATGAAGCGGGTATTGTCGTCCTTAACCCGGTAGAAACGTTCGAAGATCCGGTCCTGGTGGCGGGGCTCGATGCCGAAGCCCGTGTCGATTACCTGGACCCGGACATTGATCCCGGCCAGCCCCACCGTGACGCGGATGGCGCCGCCCTCGGCGGTGTAGTTGATGGCGTTGGAGATCAGGTTCCCGAAGATCGACTCCAAGGCCAGGGGATCGGCCTGAAGCTGCGGTATTTTTTCGGCGGGAGGATCCATGACGAGGGTCTGTTGCTTGGCCTGGGCCCGGGCCCCCAAAAAACTCACGATGTCCCGGAGCATGCTCGTCACGTCCACGGCCACCAGCTCCTGGCAGATGCTGCCCTCCTCGATGCGAGACAGGTCGAGCAGGTCGCCGATGAGCGCGATGAGGCCGTGGGTTTTCTCCTTGGCGCGGGCGAGGATCTGCTGGTCGGAGGCGGACTCGGAGGGGGCCGCGGACGTCTGCCCGGCGGCGAGCACCACGGCGAGCTGCTCGTGGATCGTCGACAGGGGGGAGCGTAGCTCGTGGGAGACCTTGGCCACGAACTCGGACTTGAGGCGGTCGATGACCTTCATGGTTGTGATGTCGTCGATGGACACCACCGCCCCGAGGCACTCCATGCGGTCGCCGAGCACGGGGCGCGCCCGGGCCTTGAGGTAGCGGTCCGAGCCCACGGCGAACTCGTAGTCCGGGATGTCGTCGAAGTCGATGTGCTGCCCCTGGGAGATCTGCAGGATCAGGTCGCAGAGCCCGGGGTCGGGCACGTACTTGTGGATGGGCTGCCCCGTGGGGATGTCGCTCGGCAAAGAGAAGGCCCGTCGGAAAGAAGGGTTTATCAATACGACCTGGCCTTTGGTGTTGGTCACCACGGTGCCGCTGGGCAGCGACTCCATGATGGTGCGGATGCGGCTCTTTTCCGTATCGAGGTCGGCCAGGGTGCGCTGCTTTTCCCGGGCGAGCTTTTTTGCGTCCCGCATGAGCACGATGCGGTCACGCGCCCGGTTGGCCACCATGCGGAGCTGGGCGGGCTCGAAGGGCTTGGGGATGAAGTCGTAGGCGCCGAGCTTCATGGCCTCCACCGCGGTCTCGAGGGTGGCAAAGCCCGTGATGACGATGATCAGGATCGATTTGTCCAGCTCCCGGATGTGCCCGAGCACCTCCATGCCGTCCATGCCCGGCATCTTCATGTCCAGCAGGACCATTGCCGCCTCGTCCTTATCCAGCAGCTCCAGGGCGTCGGTGCCGTTTTCCGCGGTGCTCACGCGGAAGCCGATGCGCGTGAGAATACGGCGGGAGCCCTCGCGGATGGAGGGCTCGTCGTCGACGATCAGTACGTGCAGGCTGTCAGCTGGATTTTCCACGCGTACCTCCATTGCTTGGCCCGGCCACCGGCAACTCCACCACAAAGGTCGCGCCGCCTTCGGGACGGTTTTGGGCGACGATGGAGCCGTGGTGCTCCTCGACGATGCCGTAGACCAGGCTGAGGCCCAGCCCGGTGCCTTCCCCCTCACCTCTGGTCGTGTAGAACGGATCAAAAATGTGGGGCAACACGGTCGTTGGAATGCCGGGCCCGGTGTCGGCGATCTCGATGCGGATGCGGTCGGTGTCAGCCACGTGCGAGGTGCTGACGCTGAGCCTCCCGCGCCCCTCCATGGCCTGAGCGGCGTTGAGCACGATGTTCATGAGCAGGTGGTTGATCTGCTGCATGTCCACCCGGGCCTCGGGCAGTGCTTCAGCAAGGTTTTTCTCCACGTGGATGTTTTGAAAGAGCACCTGGTTCTCCAGGAGAAACAGCGTGCGTCTGACGGCCTGATTCAGGTCGTGGGGGTGCATCAGGTGGCTGGTTTGCCGGGCGAACTCCAGCAGCTCTTTCACCGTGTCTCGGCAGCGCTTGGCGTCGGCCAGCACCCGCTCGAGGTCCTGCCGGGCGCCCTCCTCGAGGTCGTACTCCTCGGTGACCATCTTGGTGTACAGGAGGATGCCCCCCAGCGGGTTGTTGAGCTGGTGCGCCACGCCGGCAGCGAGCTTGCCCAGGGAGGCCATCTTCTCGGCCTGGAGCACCTGAATTTGAGTCCGCTCCATCTCTTTCTCCAGGCGGATCTGCACCCGTCGATCGTGAAAGTAGCCGATGGTGGCCACCTCGCGATCGTCTTCGTAGACGATGGACGCGTTTAGGCTGATGGGGATCCGCTCGCCGTTCTTGGCGACGATGTCGGTGTGGTAGGCCCGGAGCTTGCCTTCCCCGTCGGGGTCCGCGGAGCGCAGGCGCCGCATGACCTCATAGGCCACGCCTTCTTCGTAAATTCCGCGGACGTTGAGGGACTGCACGGCCTCATCGGCGGAGTAGCCGAAGACCTCCTCCGCCGAGTCGTTGTAGATGAGGATTCGGCCGTCGCGGTCCGAGGCGATGACACAGTCCGCAGCGCTGAGGATCAGGTTCTGCAAAAACGCCTGGGAGCGCTTCTGATGCTCTTCGACCAGGGCGAGGGCCGGCACGTCAAAGTCCACCGAGACGTAGGCCTCCACCTCGCCGTGGCTGTCGATGATCGGGTACGAGAAGTAGCAGGGGATGCGGCTCGGGTCGCTGTTGTACTGGGGCCGGGGTTTGAAGTTAGGGGTGCCGGTCTCCATGACCTCGTGCACGGCGCAGTGTGTGCACGGGGAGTCGCGGCAATGATAGAGGTCGTAACACTTGCGCCCCAATACCTCGCCTTCCGACGCCCAGACCTCGCTCGAGGCGAGCACGGTGTAGTCCGGCGAGATGACCATGAGCCGCTGGGGAGACGAGTGGATGGCCCTGAGAAACCAGTTCGTGTCGCTGCTCATTCGCGCCTCGCGATCTACCCGTATTCCCGGCACCCTTGCCGGAAAAGCCGTCCCAAGCGAATCCGAAGTACGTTCAATGTTAGCGGGTTTGCGCGGCGTTGTGAAGCCGTGTGATGCCTGGTGCGGTTGCGCTACAGGCGTCCGGCGTTCATAGTGGGACCATGCTCGGTACTGGATGGCTCACCGCCGCGGCGCTGGCTTTTTCCTCCACGCCGCCACCGTCCGCGGGTCCCATGCCCGTCACGCCTCTGCCCCCGGCGTGGACGACGACGAGCCGCACGGCGGCGGGGGTGGCCGTGCCGGCGAGCTTTGGCGGGGGGGATCTGAAGGTCCGCGCCGATGTGCGGCGGTCGGCGCGTCGATGTCTCAAGGAGCTGGTGCGGCTCTCCATTCCGTTTAAGCGGGCCGGCTGGACCAAGGGCATCGAGACGCCGGTGATCGTCACGGGGCCCATCCGCGGGCTCCGGCTCACGCCCAAGTGGGGCAAGCGGCCGGCGCTCATGGACTGCGTCTTCGCGCTGACGTTTTATCGCATGGCACCCGTGGTGCTGCGCGCGGGGGTCAACGAGCTCCTCTACTCGAGCGTGTACTCGTACCGGAATGTGGCCGGCACCCGGGTGCGCAGCCGTCACGCTTACGGGTTGGCCATCGATGTGTTCGAGGTGCGGGGGCCGGGCAAGGTCCAGGCGAGCGTGAAGAAGGACTGGGTCAAGGCCATGGGGCGGCCGGGCAACTGCATCGGCCCGGTGACGAGTCGCAAGGCGCGATTGCTCCGGGGGCTGGCCTGCGCCCTGGAAAAGAGCCGCATCCTCTCGCTCCTCATGACACCGGACACGGACTACGCCCACCGGGATCACTTCCACATGGCCGGCCTCAAGGCCACGGAGAAGCCGCACCGCCGGATCCGGTACGCCGGTCGCCCCAAGGGCCGCACGTGGATCCCCGGGCGAGCGGTGCGCAAGCCTACTCGCCGGACCCTGCGTCGGCGTCGCGTCGCCGCACGTCGCCGCGCTGCTCGTCGCAAGGCCGCTCGTCGCAAGGCTGCTCGTCACAAAGCCGTGCGTCGCAAGGCCGCTCGTCGCCAAGCCGCCCGGCGCGAGGCTGTTCGTCGCAAAGCTGCGCGTCACCGAGCTTCGCGCAAAGCCGCTCGGCGTCGTCCCTAATCTGATTTACTGAACATCTGTTCTGTGTCACTCTGAGGGCCATGTCGGGGATCATGCAAGCGTTCGAACCGGCCGTGAGCCGGTGGTTTGAGTCCGAGTATGCGGCGCCGAGCCCGCCCCAGGTCGAGGGCTGGCCCCACATCTCCCAGGGGCGGTCCACCCTCATCATGGCGCCCACGGGGAGCGGCAAGACCCTCGCCGCTTTTTTGTGGAGCATCAATCAGCTGCACCGGGAGCTGGCCGCCGGCAGAGAGCCCGTCGGAGTGCACACGCTGTACATCTCGCCGTTAAAAGCGCTCTCCTACGACATCGAGCACAACCTCCAGGCGCCCTTGGCCGGGATCCGTCTGCAGCAGAAGCTCGCGGGCCAGACTCCCAGCGCCATTACCATGGCCGTGCGCACGGGGGACACCCGCCCGTCGAGCCGCGCCGCCATGGTGCGTCGACCGCCGCACATCCTGGTGACCACCCCCGAGTCGCTCTTTCTGATCCTGTCGTCGCCCAAGGCGCGGGACATGCTGCGTGCCGTCAAGACGGTCATCCTGGACGAGATCCACGCCCTGTGCGGCAACAAGCGCGGCACACACCTGGCCCTGAGCCTGGAGCGGCTGCGCCACCTCTGCGGGCGCGATTTTGTGCGCATCGGGCTGTCGGCCACCCAGCGCCCCCTCGCGGAGGTGGCGCGGTTTCTCGGGGGCTGCGTGTCGGCGGGGGGGCCCGGGGATGAGCCGCGGTTCCGGGAGGTGACCGTGGTGGACGCCGGCGGGCGCAAGGCCCTCGACCTGGAGGTGATCACCCCGGTGGCGGACTTCACCGCGCTCCGGGAGGACACCATCTGGCCCGAGCTGCTGCCGAAGCTGCTCGAGCTCATCCGCGCCCACCACTCCACGCTGGTATTTGTCACCATGCGGGCCCAGGCCGAGCGCATCGCCCGGGACCTCAACGAGCTGGCGGAGGAGCCCCTGGTGCGCGTGCATCACGGGTCCATTTCCCACGCCCTGCGGCGGGAGGTGGAGACCCAGCTCAAGGCCGGCCAGGTGCGCGGCCTGGTGGCCACGGGCACCCTGGAGCTGGGCATCGACGTGGGGGCCGTGGATCTGGTGGTGCAGCTACAATCTCCCGGCGAGGTGTCCCGCGGCCTGCAGCGCGTGGGGCGCGCGGGCCATCGGTTGGATCGGGTGAGCCACGGCCGGCTCTTCGCCACTTTTCGAGAAGACCTCGTGGCGTGCACGGTCATCGCCCAGCGCATGAAAGAGGGCTGGGTGGAGGCCACCCGCATCCCGGCCGGGCCCCTGGACGTGCTCGCCCAGCATGTGGCCGCGGCCGCGGCCCTGGATCCCTGGAACGCCGCGGACCTGTGGGCGCTGTGCCGCCATGCCCACCCCTACCGGCGGTTGGGGCAGCAGGCCTTTGAGTCGGTGTTGGATCTGCTCGCGGGGCGCTTTGCCGGTCCGGGACACCGCGCCTGGATCAGCTGGGATCGCGCCACGGGTCGCATCGGCACCCTGCGCGGGGCGTTGCCGGCGGTTTTGCGCAACTCCGGCGCCATTCCCGACTCGGGTTACTTCGGGCTGTACCTGCCCGACGGTGCCACCAAGATTGGCGAGCTCGAAGAGGAGTTTGTCTACGAGACCGTGGTGGGGGACGCCATTCAGTTCGGCAACTCCACCTGGCGGGTGGAGGCCATTGATCGGGAGCGGGTGACGGTCACCCCCGCGCCGGGGGCGCCCGCGCGCATGCCGTTTTGGAAGGGCGGCCTCTTTGGGCGGGACTACGAGCTGGGCGAGGCCATGGGCGCCTTTCGACGGGAGCTGGCCCAGCGCGCCCACCAGCCCGACGCTGAGCAGTGGCTGCGGGACCACTATCCGGTGGACGCGTGGTCTGCCCGGAACCTGGCGGCCTACCTGCGGGACGGGCTGGAGCGCGGGGGCGCCGTGCCCACGGACCGCACCGTGGTGGTGGAGTACTTCGCCGACGAGCTGGGGGATCACCGCGTCGCCATCCTGTCGTGCTTCGGCGGGCAGGTGCACGCCCCCCTGGCGCTGGCCCTCCGCCGGCGTATCCGGGAAAAGAGCGGCATCGATCCCCAGGTGCTCTACGACGACGACGCCATCCTGATCCGCATGCCCGCCGAAGGGGCCGCGCCGCCTCCGGACGTGTTGGACCTCGTGGCCCCGGAGCGCGTGCGTGAGCTGGTGGTGGCCGAGCTCTCCGAGACGCCGCTCTTTGGGACGCTGTTCCGCCAAAACGCCTCCCGGGCCCTGGTGCTCACGGGGCGTCGCCCCAAACGCACGCCCCTGTGGCTACAGCGCCTGCGCGCCCAGGATCTCATGGAGGCGGTGCGGGACCAGCCCGACCACCCGGTGCGGTTGGAAACCTTCCGCGAGTGTCTACAGGACCGCATGGACATTGACCGCCTCGTGGGGCTGCTCACCGCCCTGCGCACGGGCGAGCTGGAGCTGGTCCAGCGCGAAGTGAAGGTGCCCTCGGCCATGACCCTGGGGGCCCTGCACCGGTTCATGGGCCAGTACATGTACGAGTACGACGAGCCGCGCGCCGAGAGGCGGCTGCGTCGGCTGCAGCTCAATCGGGAGCTGCTCGATGAGGTCCTGGGAGAGGGCGATCTGGGGGAGCTGCTGGAGCCGGACGTGATGCGAGATCTGGAGGATGGCTGGCAGCACACCGGGCCGCGCGCCAAGGCCCGGGATGTCGAGGAGCTCTTCGGGGTGCTGCAGCGGCTGGGGGAGCTGGACTGGTCCGACGGGCCGGAGGGGCACGACGCCGTGAAGCTCCGCTGCGCCCCGGAGCCCGCGCCACTGGTGACGCGGCTCATCGATGAGGGGCGCGCCTGCGTGGTGCGTCTCCCTCCCGCGCCGGGGGACGAGTCCCCCGGTCGTCAGCGGCTGGTGCCCGCCGAGCAGCTCAATCGTTTGCGGTTGGCGTACCACCCCGAAGAGGTGATCCTGCTCCAAGGCACCCCGCCTCCGAGCTCTCTGGATGACGACCTGTCCCCCGCCGGCGCCCGTCGCGCGCGGGTGCTGCAGTGTCTCGCCCAACGGGGCCCGGTGGACGTGCGCGCCCTGGCCAACCTCCTGGGCTGGCCGCAGACGGTCGTCACACCGGTGCTCGACCACCTGGCCCGGGACGGAGAGATCCGCCGCGGGCACTACCGGCGGGATCTGCCCGAGCCCCAGGTGGTTCATCGCCGCAACCTCGAGGCCATTCACCGGCGCACCCTCGCCTTTTTGCGCAAGCAGGTGCGACCCTGTTCGCCCCAGACCCTCCAGGCCTTTTTGCTCGAGCATCAACACCTGGCGCCGGGCACGCGGCTCCTGGGCGAGGCGGCGCTGCCCATCGTGGTGGAGCAGCTCGCCGGGCGGTTGGTGCCCGTGGAGGTGCTGGAGCGGGAGGTGATCCCGGCGCGCTTCGGGGGAGACCCCTCCGGGTGGCGGTCCGAGTGGTTGGATCGGGCCGTGGCCTCGGGCGAGGTGGTCTGGTGCGGTCTGCCCAGTGGGCGCGGGCGGCGCCGGCGGGTGGCGCTTTGTTTCCGGGAGGACCTCGACTGGCTGCGCCAACCCGTAGACCCCCCGGGGCATGCGCCAAGGGACGACGACGACGAGCATACCGACGCGCTCGACGCCGACACCGGGCCGGTGCTCGCCCGGGATCTGGTGCAGGTCCGGCAGGCCCTCGGGGAACGCGGCGCTTCTTTTGTGTTTGAGCTCACGGCGGCCACCGGGCTCGAGGCGGCCCGCGTGGTGCCGGCCCTGTGGGAGCTGACGTGGCGGGGCGAGGTCACCAACGATCACGTGCAGACGCTGCGCGCCGCGGTGGCCGACGGGTTCCGCCCGCCCGCGTCAGTGGTGAACCCCTACACCCGGCGTGCTTCCCGGAGTGGCCGTCGGCCCGTGGCTCGTCGCTCCCGCCGTCCCAGCGCCACGGGTCGTTGGTCGCTACTGCCGCCGATGCTGGCACCGGATGCGCGCTCAATTTCGAGCGCAGACCCGGGGTCGCAAGACGTGACTCAGGCCGAGCAGCTCGCCTGGCAGCTCCTCCGACGCTACGGAGTGGTCACCCGCGACCTGCTCCTGGGAGAGCAGCTCCCCCTGCGCTGGGGACGGCTCTACGACGTGCTGCGTCGACTGGAGTTCACCGGCGAGGTGCGTCGCGGGCTCTTTGTGGAGGGATTGGCCGGTGCGCAGTTCGCGCTTCCCGAGGTGGTCGAAGCGCTTCGTCGCCTCCGGGACGTACCGCACAGCGAAGCGCCGGTGCTCGTCAACGCCTGCGATCCGGCGTTGCTGCCCCGCCTGTCCGCCTCGGCCGCCCCCTGGCTCGCGGACGCCGGCTTCTCCCGGGTGGGCTCGTCCTATGTCGTGGTGGAGGACGGCGCGGTCACCCTGTGGGCCGAGCAGTACGGTCGACGCGTCCACCTGGCGCCAGACCTGGCGCCCGCAAAAGCCACCCGCGCCGCCCGCGGCCTCGCCACCCTGGCCGAGCGCCCCCCCGAGCGCCGCGCCGTGCGCCGCCTGGAGGTAGAGCTCATCGACGGCCAGCCATCCCTGAACGCGGACCGGCGCCCCTCTTTCGAAGCCGCCGGTTTCCACGAACAAGCCGGAGTCCTCCGCTTCGGCGGATTCCGCTAGTGCCGTGTATCAGAGAAACCTTCACACCCTCGGGGGACATGATCTTCGACTTCCTGCCGTGTCTACGCCTTTCGGGAGTGAGCTGAGTCGCCGGCCCAGCGACCCGTTGTGGTAACGTACTTCGGAGGAGTTGCCGTGATGAACAAGCAATCTGGTTTCGTGTGGCTCTCGCTCAGCCTCCTGCTGATCGGTGGTTGTGGGGACAGCTCTAACTCGCCCGGAGACGCCGGCGACAACGGCAACGGCAACGGCAACGTCGATGCGGATGTGGACGTTGATGCCGCTCTTCCCGCCTGTGGCACCGGTCCGGCCTGTCCCGCGAGCCAGTACTGCTTCTCTGGAAGCTGCTATGACCTACCCACGATGCGTCGCATTCCCACTCCCGAGTGCATCGACGTAGGTCAGGTTCACCCGGCCCCGGATGTGCTGTTGGGGTATGAGGTGACCGGGCGGCCCACCGCGGAGGTTCACGTGTACGCGGTGCACGTCAGTTGTTTCGAGGCCCCGGTGATCGAAACCGCGGAGTCCGTGGTGAGCCCGCCCCTACAGCTCGATGCTGGAGGCAGCTTTCTGTTCGAGCTCAGCAACAACGCTCCTGTCAGCGACTGCGAGAGCGAAATTTTCGGGCAGTGGGAAACCTGGGCAGAGGTGGATGGACACGAAACCAATCGCGCCCTTGTGACCTACCACAACCCGATCTGCGCGATGGCCTCTCACTGCGAGCAGGCGCGCCGGCACTGCCCACCCTGTAAAGGCGCGGGGTGCGACTACCAGGGGGGAGTCTGGGATCCGGGGTTTGCGGCGGCCGCGGTCCGAACGGCCTATGACGCGGTGGACGAGGGCATGACGGGCAATCCGATTACGCTGAGCTATCCCTTCGCCGGGACGGGCGGGTGCTACTTTTCCAACGCCATCAACGGCGGTTGCGTGGGTGGTGACACGGTCTACGGCACCGCGAGCAATTATTGGTCGCAGAACCTGAATCCGGGGGACCCCAACTTCTGGATTCTCGAGCTGAACAACGAGCCGGCCTTCGACAACGGCTGTAATAGCGGTCCGCCCGATCTGTCGCTTTCGAGGTCCCTGCCGCTGCAGGGGCTGATGGGGTTCAGAATGGACGACGCGGACGGAGAGGGATTCAACCGGGCGCACCTCGCCATGGACCTGTCTTATCAAACCACGGAGGTGCCCTGCGGGATCACCATCCCCTTCCTATCCATTGGTGCTCACGAAACGCGAGGCAATGGAAAACCCCTGGCGTGGATTGCGCCGCCGGGCCATGGCAACCCGCTCCCGGAGCTCGTCAGTTTTACCGCCAAGGTGGAGGCCTATACGCCCGCCCAGTGTGCTGCTTGCGCGCCCGTGTTCGTCTTTCAAATGTGGGCCATCGCCGAGTGGGGCGGCGTCCCTCGGATGCTCTTTTTGGAGCTCTTCCACGAAGGTCTCGACTCGTGCTCAGACACCGCGCCCACGGGTGACTGCGCAGGGGCGCTGGACTGGAACTGGCCCATCGAGGAGTCCTATCTTTTCCCCGGTGCCGACCTGGCGTTTCTCGATGCTGAAGATGTTGATCGGTTGTGCGGCTTTCCGGTGGAGCGCCTGACCACTGTGGGTCAGGAGGTCGCCTACGACCTCAATCTTGGGGAGCTCTTTGACTGTGCGAGCAACCTCGGTCTCTTTCTGGATCCCATGCCTCCCGAGCCCGTGCCCGTGCGGGGCCTTTTTTGGGGCGACGAAGGACAGGGAGAGTCCGGCTTGCTTTGGATGTCCCTCCACGGGGTCGACGTTCACCCCTAGACGTTGACGCCAAATCGCCGTGGAGCCTAGTATTTGCCTTCGCGGAGGCGGCTTGCGGGGACCTCGCCGTCATAGCTGTAGCCGAGGTTTACCCAGAAGCCATCGATGGGCTCGTTGGTGAGCTCAATTCGATATACGTATTTTGCGTTTTTGTAGCCGAGCAGGCGGGGGATGACGACGCGCAGGGGGAAGCCGTGGTTCAAGGGCATCGTGTGGCAGTTGATTCCGTAGCCCAGGAGAGTCCTGGGCTCCAGCGCGATGTCGAGCGGAAGCGACTCGTTGTACTGATCGCCAACGGTGTGGAAGGTCACGTGGGTGGCCGCGAGGTCGGGCCCGACGAGGGCGAGAACCTCGGACAGGTGCACGCCGTTCCAGGGCACGTCATACACCGACCACCCCTCCACGCAGTGAAAGTCGGTGACCTGATCCCGGCGCGGCAGGCCCAGGAGCTGCGCAAAAGAGAGGGTGACCGGGTTGGTCACGAGGCCGTCCACGGTGAGCTCCCAATTGTTCAGGATCCACCCCAGGTCCTGCGAGTCCACGGTGCGCACGTTCCAGCCTTGCCAGGGCTGGAATAACTCTGCGTTGTCATCGACGGGCACGAAGGGGAAGTTTGCCGGGTTGGCGTCGCAAACCGGTGGCACGGCGGCGTCCACTCCGGCCTCGGGCCCGGTGCCGTCCGGCCAGATGTGGGCGTCGCCCGTCGCGGCGTCCCCGGCGGCGTCGGGCTGACCTGTGGCGTCCATGGTGCAGCGGGCGAGCACGCCGGCGCCCAGGGAGAACACGGTGGATTTACCCACCCACTCCAGCCAGGTTCGGCGAGACAGGGTCTGTTGGGCGACCGTGGGGGGGCGATTGCGTCGGGTCATGGGCGTCACTCCTGAAATATTATTATCAAACAGGTAGTAATATAAGGCCGCATTGGCGGCGAACAACTGCGCACCGACCCGTCGCGACAACCACCGGTGGGGCGTCGGTAGTTTCTCTTGCTGGGAAGCGGGACACGCCCTAGAGTGATGACAATAGGTTCTAGACTAAGGGCTGGAGTGAAAAATGAAACGGATGTGGAGCATTTTGGGGGCGCTGTGCCTGGTGGGGATGGCCGGCTGTGGGGATCCCATTCAGGGCGATTGTGAAGCCCGGATAGACTGCGCCAACCGCGGCGAGTGCGTCGAGGGCGTGTGTGATTGCGATGTGGGGTACGCGGGGATCCACTGCTCCACGTGCGACACCGTGGCCGGATACGTGCCTGATGGGGCGCACGGTTGCGTGCCCGACTCCTGCGTGGACCTCGATGGGGATGGCTTCGACGGCTACGACGCTGCGGTGTGTCTCCTGGGGACTGATCACTGTGACAACGACGCCGACAATTGGAGCTCGGGCGGTTGCGCCAACTGCGTGGACGCGGACGCGGACGGATTCGGCGCGGGCTGCGACCGGGGGCCCGACTGCGACGACACCGACAACTCCATCCACGTGGATTGCAACGCCTGCATCGACAACGACGGTGACGGCCACGGCGTGAACTGCTCCGATGGACCGGACTGCAACGACAATGACAACACCGTGCACCGGGGGTGTTTCCGGGTGTGGTACTGGGGTGACTTTGACACGGACGGCACCTTTGAGGTGGCCAGCCAGTTCTACCCGGGGGGCGACAAGTCCACGCTGGCCTTGACCGGCATGGACACGTCTGCGGCCCTGGGGGGCGTGGCCGTGTCTCCCGACGGCGGCCTCGTGGCGGTGGCGGGCGTCAGCTCCGGCGGCCTGGCGGTGGTGAACCTGTACACCACCGACGCCACCGGCACGCCCTTGACCCTGGCGGCGGCCTCGGCGGCGAGCGAGTCCATGGGCGCCCCGTCCTTCTCCCCCGATGGCAATTGGGTGGCCTTCACCTGGGACGTCGGCACCGGCTCGGCTCGGCTCTATGTGGCGCCCGTGGACGGCGGCACCCCGCAGGTGGTGAGCCCCGTGCCCGGGGGCGTCGACTGTGACGTGACCTACTACCGCTGGGCCCCGTCCCAGGGCACCAACCAGCACATCGCCTTTGTGGGCGACGTGGACACGAACGACCAGTTCGCGCTGTGGGCGGTGGAAGTGACGGGGGCCTCGCCTGTGGCGACGGAGATCGTCTCCACGGCGGAGGCCACTGCCCTGGGCGTCAAGCCCCTGTTGGGCTTTGACGACCAGAACCGGGTGTACTTTGCCAGCGAGTTCGAGCTCATGGGCACGTCGCGGATCTACCGGGCCAACCTGGACGGAACGGGCCGCGCTCAGGTGGCCGGCACCGCCCTGGTCAATGGCGGCGGAGAGGCCTCGGTGGGCTCCTTTGGCCTCAACGACGCGGGGACCCTGCTGGCCATCAGCGCCGACGCGCCCGCCGTGGGGCTGTTCCAGGTGTACGTCATCGATCTCGCCACGGGGGTCGCCGATCGCGTGTCCAACGTGACCTCCACGCCCCCGGGCGCGGGGGACGCCTTCGGCCCGAGTGAGCCCGATCCCATCGTCTGGGCCCCCCTGGATGACTATCTGGCCGTGATCTCGGACTGGCCCCTGGACGCCAGCGAGCTCGACGATGCCTACGCGCTGTACGTGCTGCCCGCCACCAACAACGGCGGCGAGCGGCTCGTGGGCGCGCCCAACAGCCCCGGCCAGAACGTGCTGGGGGTGGCCTTTGCGCCGAGCGGTCAGCAGGTCTTCGTGCGCGGCGATCTGCTGGCCGACGCCAACGACGAGCTCTTCCTCACGGCGAACATCTGGTCGGTGGACGTGGATCCCGCGTCCATCCGCATCGAGGATGTGCCCACGGGGGGCGACGTCTACGGATTCCAGGTGGTGCGAGTCCGATGATGCACACCCGGGACCTCAAGGAGATCGGCAAGTCCCTGGCGAACGCGCGCCGCTTCGATGACGCCATCGCGGTGTTTGAAAAGGTGCGTGGTCGGGATCCCGACGATGTGCACGCCTTGGACATGCTCGGTTTTTTGTACTACTCCGTGGAGCGCTTTGACGAGGCCCGGCGGTGCTGCGAGGCGTCCCTCGCCCTGGGGCCCGAAAATCACTACGCCTTAAAGGGGCTCGGCCTGTGCCTGGTGAAATTGGGGCAGACCGCCGAGGGCATCGCCACGCTGGAGCGGTCCATCGCGCTCAAACCCGACTATTTCGACTCCCGCCACGATCTCGGCGTGACCTACATGGAGCTGGAGCGGTGGGACGAGGCCCGGGCGTGCTTTCACTGCGCCCTGGAGATCGATCCGCGCCGCGCCGTGGCGGTCCAGCGGGCGCTGGCCCGAATCGACGAGCTCTCCGGGGGAGCCTGAGCTCCCGCACCACAGTTTTTCCTGTAACGGGGGGCACCGGGTTCGTGTTGGAAGTTGAAACTTCTGGTGAATTTGGCGTTCACCACGTTATATTGCGGCCCAATCGGGCAATATCATCCAATGGGAGATAGACCATGAATGGCACTGCGAGGCGTGTTGGAACGACTTCTCTGGCGATTGGTGCTCTTTGCGCGTTGACGCTGTGGGCCTGCGGACCTGTGGTCGGCCAGGACCATAACCAGAACCTTGGGGACGCCTGGGTCGGGGAGTGTGAGTGGGGGGTCATTGAGTGTGCGGGGCAGACCGCGCGAACCTGCGGCCCCAACGGCACCTGGACCGAAGAGGTGTGTCTGGAGGCGTGTCAGGTGGGGCTGGGCTGTGTGCCGTGCATCGAGGGCGCACCCTACTGCCAGGACGACTGGGTGGCCATTTGCCAATCAGACGGGAGCCTGGTCAACGACCACCAGTGCCCGGACACCGAGGTGTGCATCCTGGGGAGCTGCGTCACCAAGTGTGACCCCCGGGTGCTCGAGCCCAGCAATGTGGGCTGCGAGTTCTGGGCGGTGGATCTGGACAACGAGGCGTCGAACCTGTTTGGCTCGGGCGACGCGGCCGCCGCGCAGTTCGGCATCGCCGTGGCGAACGTGAACGACTTCGCGGTGGTGGTGGAGGTGTACAAGAACATAGGGCGGGTGGGAGATCCCATGAATGAGCAGCTCGTCACGAGCGTCACCATCGCGGCCAAGGGCCTCGAGCGCATCGACCTGCCGCAGCTCGAGGTGGATGGGTGCATGGGCCAGCACGGGGCCTATGTTCTGGGCTCGGGATCGGGCACCTTCGTGAGCCCGCACGCCTATCGGGTGGTGTCCAACGGACCGGTGGTGGCCTATCAGTTCAACCCCATCGTGCAGCAGTTCTCCAACGACGCGTCGATTCTGATTCCGACCCAGGCCCTGGGGAGTCGCTACTACGTGCTGGGCTATCCCACGGCCAACCCCTGTGAGCCCATCATGCCCATATCGTCAATTCCGGACCACGGCGCGGTGACGATCATCGGCGTGGAGGACAACACCACGGTACAGGTGCTCACCACCCATGCGATCATGGCCTCGGCCGGGGACTCGGGCTTCCCCATCGCGGAGACCCCGAAGGGGGGCGTCCTGGAGTTTACCGTAAATCGCTACGACGTGGTCAACCTCGAGTCCCTGGCACCTCCCGGGGATATCATGACCTGTATGTCGCTCGTCGCAGAACAGGGCGGCGACTTCTCCGGCACCCACGTGCTGTCGTCGAGGCCCGTGGTGGTCTTTGCGTCCAACGAGCGGGGGCTCGCCGGGGGGGAGGCACCGCCGCCGCCCAACTGGGACAACGAGAGCTGCTGCACCGAGCACTTCGAGCAGCAGATGTTCCCGGTCACTGCCTTGGGCTGGGACTTCGTGATCAGCCGGAGCCCGGTGCGGTCCGTGGGGGGCTACCGGGAGTGGGACATCTACCGGGTGCTGGCCACCGAGGCCAACACCACGGTCACGACCAATCTGGCGGACTTCCCCTCCTTCACGCTGGGCGCGGGCGAATTCCAGACTTTCTGGGCGAACACGGGCTTCACCGTGGAGTCCCAGGGCGGCGCGATCATGGTGGGCCAGTATCTGGTGTCCCAGGGCTACACCGAGGGCGGCAACGGCGACTCCACCTTCACCATCTTTCCGCCCGCCGAGCAGCACCGCCTCGAGTATGTGTTCCTCGTCCTGGACTCTTTCGAAGACAACTACATGGTGCTGGCCAAACCCACCAACGCCAACATCCTCATCGACGGCCAGCCTCTGGGCGAGTTCCAGACCATCTGCACCTACGAGGACATCGGCACCCTGGGAGCGCTCACCTACGACCAGATGACCTGCCGCATGGAGCCGGGCGTGCACACGGTAGTGTCGGAGATGCCCGTGGGCCTCACGGTTTATGGCTACTACAACGTGGGCTCCTACGGCTACCCCGGCGGCGCCGACGTGAAGATCATCAACCCCGTCGAGTAACCGCGCGAGTCGCCGCGTTCCGCTCGGCCGCGGCCCCCTCCGGGCCGATCCCCCGACCCGGTACAATTCACGCGCACATTAGCATGTGGTGATCCGAGTCGGTGCTTTTCGCGGACGCTGGAAGTGGGCGGAACTTTGGTGGGTCACGATTGTCTCTCCCTGTACATGCCGCGAAATGACGACACAGCGACCGACTTCGTCCACCCCGTGGGCATCGACTGTCTGCTCGGCATGGCCGCCACCAGCGATGAGCTCGGCCGGCAAATGATGGAGCGGCGGGAAGACACCATCCGCGCGGCTGTGGCCAGTGGTGTGGCGCTCAGCCCCGTGGAGCAAGCCATTCTGGCCACCATCGAGGACGCGCCATTGGCGCTGATGATCCAGGGCGTGAAGCGGGGGCTGTCCGTCGTACGCCGCCGGATCTTCTTGCAGCACACCGCAAAGGTGCTGGCCTCACTGCTCGCCGGAACCGCGGTGGCGGGCCAGGCGGTGAGCTGCCGACGTCAGGCGCCCACTCCGGATGAGCGGCGCCCCTCCACCCGCGCGGACGGTCAGCGGGCCGCTCCTACAATGCCCGGTCCTGAAATGCCCGCTTCTGAAATACCCGTGCCTCCGACCCGGTCGGGCGCGACTGCGCCCCCATCCATCGCCCCGGCGCCCCGTGATGCACCGCGCAAAAAAACGCCCATGGACCGCGGGCTGCCTGCCCGGTACCGCGACTCCCTCGCGGTGCGTGGCGATGACACTGGCACCGGGCTGAGGCTGGGGGGGGTCACCGGCATCCGCCCCGGCTCCAGTGTCGGTTATGGCGATCCGCGAAAGGTCGACCCGGACTTTGGCACTTTGTTGCAACGCCCGGTTCCCGTGGTGTCCTACTCCAAGCCACGTGTGTTGAGCGGTGATATCCAGGAGTCTGTGGTGGCCAGAGTCCTCAGACGCAACCGGCCCGGGCTGACGAGTTGCCACTCTCTGGCGCTCCAAGACGATGCCAAGGCTACGGGTGATGTCCAGGTCACTTTGACCATCACGCGGTTGGGCCAGGTGGGCCGGCTCTCGCTGTCGTCCACCCTCAAGAGCGCTGCGGCGAACCAAGCGCTGCGCCGTCTCATCGGGCGCTGGCGCTTCCCCAAGCCCTCGGGGCGCATGCCTCTGATCAGCTTTACTGTGTTCTTCAGGCTGAACAGTCGGTACCCGAAACGCTAACCCACAAATCTCACCAGCGGGGTAGGGTTCGTCGCGCGAGGCTTTAGCGTCGGCGCCGGATCCAGCCGGCCATGAGCAGGAGTAGGAGGAGGAGGCCCGCGGGGGGCGGGGTGTTGCCACCGTGGGTGCAGCCGCAGCCGTCTTTGGGGTTGTCGCCGGGATCGGTTCCGCTGGCGTCGGGGGTCGGGCCGCCGTCGGAAACTCCCGCGTCGGGCTGCGTGGTGCCCGTCTCTACGTCCACGGTGATGTCCACTGTGCCCTGGTCGCAGTTTTTGTTGACCACGGCGAAGTAGTAGTCCGCGCCGGGCTCCAAGGGCAGGACGCCGCCCTGCCCCAGGGTGATGGTCTGGGCCCCGGTGGTGAGGGGGCCGAAGTGACTGTCGAAGGCGATGGGCTCGGGTAGGCTGAACCCCCCGAAGATGGAGACCAGCTGGAAGCCCACCAGCTCGCCCCGCCGGATGAAGACGTCGTAGCTGACGTCCAGCGCAGGGGAGAAGGAGATGTCAAAGCTGACGGCCGTGGCGTTTGCCGGGACGGTCGCCTTGAATTGGAACAGTAGCGGCAGCGCCGGGAATCCCATGCCGCGGATCCCATCGCAGCTCTGGCCGGTGAGCTGGGCCAGGGCGCCGTAGGTGTACGTATTGATCAGGGTCTTGGTGCCGCCGTCAGACATGTCGATGGCGCGGCCGCAGGTGAGCATACCGCGCATGTCCAGGACGCTGTCCACCGCGTCCGCCTGGACCTGAGTGAGATCCCCGTCCCCCACCATGGCCGCGGCCGCGTCCTGGATGGCGAAGGCGTAGTCTTGGAACGTGGCGTTGCTGGTCAGCGTGGCCAGGGAGCCGTAGAGCATGGAATCGGCCAGGGCCGCGTCTCCCACCTCGATACGCAGGGCCCAGGCCGCGCCGCCCCAGACCTCGCCGTCGGCGTGCCCTTCGCCCTGGACCGAGCCGGGGCAGGTGAGGCTGTTGAGCTGGTTCCGCGCGCCTCCCCCCATGGCCGCCAGGGAGTACTCTCCCAGCACCGGATCGTCAGTGACCGTGCAGGCGAAGTAGTCCGCCATGCCTTCGTGAATGGCGCTCGGGCCGGTGTTGGCCCCCAGGGTGTCGTACACGGGCAGCGCCTGAAAGCCATAGTTCATGTTGGTCAGATCGTGCACCACCGAGTGCGTGAGCTCGTGGCGGATCACGTCGCCATCGTAGCCCAGGTCCACGGTGGCGTCCTGGCCCAGAAACAGCCCGTAGGCCTGGGCGCCGTTCCACATCACGGGCGTAAAGTAGGCGTTGTTGTACGGCTGGCCCGGGCCGGTGCCCAGGTTGGCGACGGACACGTACTCGTGATTGGTGGAGTAGCCGTGGTTGTCCCGGAAATAGGTGTACATGTCATCGACGTGGTAGTAGGCGTTCACCTCGGTGAAGGGGTCGTCGAAGTGCGCCGAGGCGTCGGTGGTGGGTGGGTAGTCGAAGTCCCCGTTGAGGTCCGCCACGGCGGTCTGATCCAGGGTCAGATCCTCGATGGCCGCCACCTGGCTGGTGTCGCCGTCCACATAGTGAAAGACCGTCACCCAGTCGCCGTTCAAATGCGTCTCGGCCGCGGGCAGGTTGCCCAGAGTCATCATCGATGTCGTGGGGGTTGCGACGGGGTTCTCGGCGTAGACCCGTCCCTCGGCGCCTGTGGCCAGGGAGCGGCGATGGATCACCTTCCCGGTGAGCGCGTCGACGAAGATCCGCCAGCGACGCAGCTCCCAGGTGGCCTCCACGCGCCAGGCCAGCAGGCCATGGGCACCGTCGTCAAAGACCCCCAGCGTCGCATTCGGCGCGCCCAATCGGGACACCCCGAAGGGGATCGCCGCGTAGCCCGCGGCCTCGTCGAGATCCACCAGCGGTGCCGGGACCACGTCCAGTTGGAGATTGGCGTCGGTGATCACCGTGCGTACGCGGCCGGCGCGGTCGAGCCGCACCACCACCACCCGACCAAAAACCTCGAGCCCTTCGTACTGCTGGGCAAAGCGCACGATTTTGTGGCCCCGCCAGGGAATCACCCGCGCCTCCGCCGAAAGGCCCACCCGCGTTAGCCCCAGCCGCGTCGCATGGTGGCTCACATAGTCCCGGGCCACTTCCGTGGCGGGCTTCGTGCTGGGTGGCCCCCCGAGGCCCCGGTGCCAGCGGGTGGCCGCTGATGCCCCGGAGAGACTACCCAGCAGTGACAACAGTGCGACGAAAGTGACGAGGACAGGTCTGCGTGGGGACATGCGCCGTTCCTTCCTTCCGAGCCATTTTGGGGTCTCCCGATTTGAGCGCAAGTTACCGCAGGCGCGCGATGGCGGTCCACTCCTTTTTGGGGACGGCGGCTTGACACGTCCCGGCCGGGCCTCAATGATCAGGCTTTAGGCGACCGGTCCATGATGCCCACGCTGCTCTTCGTCATCTATACGATCCACCTCGCGGTCTTCTCCTATCTGGGGGTGCGGCACCGGGAGGTCGTGTACGGAATCCTGGTGGCCACATTTGTTCTGCTGCTGGCGGCCCACGCCCTGCGCACTTTTGCCCCGACGCTGCAAATCGGCTCCGTGGCCGCCTTCTGGCCGCCCCGGGTCGCCTCCTGGATCTTCGCGGCGACGGGCCTGGTCCTGCTCGTGCGGCGGTACCTGAAGCGGCGAGCCGCCCGCTGACCTGAAGCCCCGTTTGCTGCCCTCAGGCCACGGCCTTTTCGTGGTGCTCTTCGCCGTCGAAGCCCAGCAGGGTTTCGTTGTCGCCCACGCGCGTGAGGATGTACACCGGGCGCTGCCAGATGCGGTACAGGTTGCGGAGCACGTCCTGGGCGTAGTCCGGGCGGAGGTCCATGCCTTCGTGGCGGTGTCGCAGCATGAGCTCGCCGCGGTTGGCGTGGTTGGCGTCCTCGACCTCGATGACCGGCTGGCCGCCGTTGGTCAGGGAGAACAGTAGCTTTTGCTTGATCTCGGCGAAGGCGCGGCTCTCGATCTCCCACCGGTCCTTGCGGTTGTTGAACCCGAAAGTGTAGTACATGTGCTTGCGGCAAAATTCTTCGGTGAAGAACTCATCGACAAAGGTCGCGTCGTTGTAAATCTTCCGCACCTCGAAGATCTTCTGCTGACCCAGACCGGTGTTCCGGTTCCAGGCGGCCCGGAGGGTCATGTCGTCGCAGTCCTCCCACTCCTTGCCGAACTGCCCCCTGTTCCAGCGATCCTCGATGTGGCGAAACAGCTCCAGTCCCATCTTGTACGGGTTGAAGTTGCCGGGTGGGGAGGCCGTTACGCCGGCGGTGACCCGGGCGTAGTCCACCACCTCGCTGCTCTCCACCACGCGCTCGGTCATGAGCCGTGAATGCCAATAGGTGGCCCAGCCCTCGTTCATGATCTTGGTGATGCGCTGGGGGATGAAATACTCCGCCTCGTTGAGCACGATCTCCATGAGGATGCGCTGCCAGCGGGTGATGGGGGCGTGATCCATGACAAAACGGTACACGTCCCGCTCGGGGCGCGCCGGGAACTTGCGCTGCTGCTCCCGCTCCGCAGCTTGACGGTGCTTCTGGCTCTCGATGAAGTCAGGAGGATTGATGTACTCCTCCATGTAGTCCTTGGCGTCGAGCTTGGGCACGGCTCCGCGCTCGATTTGGTCTCCCATGGGCGCGGGGCGGCTGGGACCGGCGGTCCGGGCGATGTACTGGCCCATGGGGTCGATGAGGTTCTCGATGGAGAGGCACACATCGATGAACTGCTCCACGGCCTCGACGCCGAAGCGCTCCATGAACCGCCGCACCCGGGTGGCGTGGTTGGCCAGCTCATCGACCATTTTTCGGTTCGTGACCGAGAAAAAGTAGTTGTTCTTGAAAAAGTCGTTGTGCGCGAGCACGTGGCACACGACGAGCTTCTGATCGACCAGGCTGTTGCCTTCGAGCAGGTAGGCATAACAGGGGTCGTTGTTGATCACCATCTCGTAGATGTGACTCAGCCCGTAGGTGTGGCTCTTGATGAGCCGCTCGTAGTCCATGCCAAAGCGCCAATGCGGATACCTCACCGGGAAGCCGCCGTAGGCCGCCACTTCGTTCATGCGCTGGTAGTCCAGGACCTCGAAGCGGGTGTCGAAGAAATCCAACCCAAAATCGCGCGCGTGTTTTTCGGCGATGTGCTGCAGATCAACGAGGTAGGGTGGCAGTTTCATTATTTGCCCTTGCCCAAAAAGTCGCGGATGGAGTCCATGATGGCTTCGCGACCGGCGATTTCCGAGGTGATGAGCATCTCCTCTTGGGGGAAGGCCTCGGTCAGATCCCGGATGAACTGTCCCGAACCGTAGGGGCTGCGCACCTGGCCGTAGCAAAACACATTGACCAGGGGGAACAGCTCGTCGCGGATGAGGTGGATGCACTTGGCGGTGTCGTCAGAGGACCAGTTGTCGCCGTCGGAAAAGTGAAAGGGATAGACGTTCCAGTCCCCGGCCGGGTAGTTGTCCTGAATCATCTTGAGGCACAGGGAGTAGGCCGACGAGATCATGGTGCCGCCGGCCTCACGGGTGCGGAAGAAGGTCTCGGAGTCCACCTCCTTGGCCGCGGCGTCGTGGATGATATACCGGGATTCCAACCCCTGATACTGGGTGCGAAGCCAGGTGTCGATCCAGTACGACTCAATGCGCACGATCTCCTTTTGCTCCTCACCCATGGATCCCGAGACGTCCATCATGTAGATGATGACCGCGTTGGACTGCGGTACGGCCTGCTCCTTCCAGGAGCGATACCGCTTGTCCTCCCGGATGGGGATGATCAACGGGGACTTGGGGTTGTAAATGCCCATGGCCACCTGGCGCTTTAAGGCCTGCTTGAAGGTGCGTTTGAAATGGCGGAGGGACTCGGGGCCGGTCTGTCTTACGCCGGTGTAGCGGTCCTTGCGGGTGATGAGCTTGTGGGTTCCCTTGGGCTCGATGCGGGGCAGCTCCAGCTCCTCGCCGAGGATCTGCGCCAGCTCCTCGACCGTGAATTCCACCTCCAGAGCGTGCTCACCCGGGGTGTCTCCGGCCTCGCCGGCCCCCCCCTGACCATCTTGTTTTTCCTGGCCCAGGGGGTCCCCCGGCTCGCCGTCTCCCTGGCCTACACCGCCGGTCTGTTTGCCCCCGAAGGTGAAGCGCGGGATCTCGATCTGCGGCATGGGGATCGCCACCTTCTTTTTGCCCTGGCGCCCCATGAGCTCGCCGCGGCTGATGTACTTGCGCAGGTTTTTTCGCACCTGCCCGCGCACGATCTGCCGGAAGCGGCGGCGGTTTTCGTCGATGCGCTGGGTCATCTAACCCTCTTTCACATCGCCCCGGGCGAAGATGGACGACACGAATTCCAGCACGTCCGCCGCGCAGATCTCGCAGTAGCCGTGATCCCGGATGAGGCGGTTCTTAATGACGTCGAACTTCGCCTGCTCGTCCCGGTCGGTGACCTTGGCCGAGATAAAGCTGGAGAACTTGATGGAGTCCTTCTGGTCCTCAAAGAGCTTGAGCTCCAAGGCCCGCCGCAGACGGTCGTTGGACTGGTAGTCAAAGGACTTGCGATCCATGGAGGCTGCCGCGATGTAGTTCATGACCTCCCGGCGGAAGTCATCCTTGAGGGCATCGGAGACCTCGATCTTCTCCTCGATGGAGCGCATGAGCCGCGAGTTGGGCTCGCGGTCCTCACCGGTGTAGGGGTCCTTCACCTTCTCTTTGAGAATGTAGGCCCGGACGTTTTCCAGGTAGTTCTCAAACAGATTCTTGAGCCCGGTCTCGTCGGAGCTGATGGCGCGTTGCACCTCGTTTTTGACCACATCCTCGTACTCCTGCTTCACCACCGACAGCAGCTCGCGGTATTGGGTGCGTTGTTCCTCGGCTTTGATGAGGCTGTGGTGGCGCAGGCCGCTTTCGAGCTCGTTTAACACCATGAAGGGGTTGACGCAGCTTTCGCCGGCGTCTGACACCAGCGCGTTACTGACCTTGTCTTGGATAAAACGCGGGGAGATGCCGTCCATGGCCTCCCGGTCGGTTTCCTTGCGCAGCTCTTTGACGTTGTCAGCGGTGTAGCCGGGGATCTGTTTGCCGTCGTAGAGCTTGAGCTTTTGCATGAGGCTCAGGCTGTGCTTCTTGGGGTCCTCCAGCCGCGTGAGCACCGCCCAGGTGGCGGCCATCTCCAGGGTGTGCGGCGCGATGTGTTTGCCCCTGATTTTTTTGGCGTTGAAGTCCTTGGTGTAGATCTTGGTCTCTTCGGACACCCGCGTAATGTAGGGCACGTCCACTTTGATGGTGCGGTCCCGGAGCGCCTCCATGAACTCGTTGTTGAGCAGCTTGCGATACTCCGCCTCGTTGGTGTGGCCGATGATGACCTCGTCAATGTCCGTCTGCGCGAACTTCTTGGGCTTGATCTTGTGCTCCTGGGTGGCGCCCAGCAGATCGTACAAGAAGGCCACGTCCAGCTTCAGGATCTCGATGAACTCCACGAGGCCGCGGTTGGCGATGTTGAACTCGCCGTCGAAGTTGAAGGCCCGGGGGTCCGAGTCTGAGCCGTACTCGGCGATCTTGCGGTAGTTGATGTCACCGGTGAGCTCGGTGGAGTCCTGGTTCTTCTCGTCTTTGGGCTGGAACGTGCCGATGCCCACCCGGTCTTTTTCTGACAGCATCAGCCGCTTCACGCGGATGTGACTCATGACCTTGGACCAGTCTCCGTTGTACACCATCATGAGCTCCCGGAAGATCTGCCGGCAGGCCGGGTCCAGGTCCCCTTCGATGCGCACGGGATACCGCGATTGCTCGGGGACCAGGTCCTCGAGGATCTCCTCCCGATGGGCCTCGGGGATGAGCCGCAGGGGCTCCTCGTGCATGGGGCAGGGGTGGCGCTCGGCGCCGCCGGAGATGTGCTGCAGCTCCGGCGGCAGCACCCAGGTGAAGGTGAACAGTCGCCCCTCGGTCTTGCGGGTGTAGGACTCCAGCCCCTTTTTTAACAGCCGGGCGATGGTGGATTTGGAGCTGCCCACGGGCCCGTGCAGCAGGATCACGCGCTTCTCCGAGCCGTACCGGTAGGCGGCGCTCTTGAACACGTTCACCAGGCGCATGAGCGGGATGTCGAGCCCGAAGATGGCGTCTTTACCGCCGTTGCTCTCGTCGTCGAAGAAGTGGTAGTGCACCAGAGTCTTTTTGTGATCGAGGTATTCCTTTTGCCCGGCGGAGAGGATCATGTCGTAGACCCGCTGCCAGGCCGTGCGTAGGACGCTGGGATCCTCGCGCACCAGGTTCAGGTAGTCTTCGAAGCTGCCTTCCCAGTTCAGCTCCTGGTACTCCTGGACGTCCTGCATGTTGGCGATCTTGTTGATGAGGGACTGGCTGGGCGCGGTGGTCTCAGTGGGCATGCGTCACTCCTGTGGTCTACACGGAACAGGACCGTCTGGGGTCGAGTATGTCACCTGCTTAAATGATAGCAGTGGGCCACCGCCCCTACAAGGAAACGGCGACAATAGGCGGGGTGGTAGCGCGGGCGAAAAAAGACCGGTGCCGCCCAACCCTCGGAACGTCTGGGACGGCAAACGTTGTAGTTTGGGAGGGCGGCCCCGGGGAGGAATGGATTCAGGGGCGCGGTGGTGGGTGTGGACTGGCGCTCAAACGGCTGCTACTTGCACTTGACTGCCTTTTTGAGGGAGTCGGCCGCGGTCACACAGCGGGAGATGCGGCGATACTTGAAGTAGCCCTTCATCTCCTTGGCGCGCTTCCACCGCTTCACGCAGTTCTCGTTGGCGCCCTTGGCCATCTTGGCTCCCACATCCTTGGCGGCGAGCTTCGTCAGGTGCTTGCACACGTCGTCGGGGGACTTGGCGCAGCCGGCGCCGAGGCCGCCCACGAGAAACATGATGGCAAAGAGCGAGAGCAGGGTCTTACGGACATTCATGGCTTCCTCCTGTTGTGCCCGCCGTGGGACGAGCGTCATTGTGTGAGTCGCCCTGCCGTAGTGCAATCGCCTTGCCAATATCCCAAACGTCGTCTTTTCAGGGGGTTGTACCTCAGCAGCCGTTGAGCCTCCCGGTGGCTGGGTGATCCACCCCCCGCCGCGTGGGCGCGGCATGGGTTCAATGGCACCCAGGTACGTGGTGAAGGCTTGCCATCGCTATCCCCATCGTGGCAATAAGGTATGCGTATGCCGAAATCAGGACTGGAATCGGAGGCTCGCGGTCAGTGAATCCCCCAAACAAGCTTCCCGGGCCGCTGTATCGGTTCGCGGCGCGGGCTTTGTCGGTGCCCATCGGGTTGAAGATCATGGGCATCGGCGTGCTGGTGGCCGCGATCTTCGGCGGGGCGGTGCTCTATCAGGTACGGACCACCACCATGTTGGTGACCCTGGCCGTCTGCATGGTGCTCGGGCTGTGTCTGGCCCTGGGGCTGACCTACCTGTTGACCCGCCCCATTCTCCACCTCATGGAGGTGGCTGACCGGGTGCGGTCCGGCGACTTCACCGCCGAGGCGCTGGTCCTGTCGAGCGACGAGATTGGCAAGCTCACCGTCGCCTTCAACCAGATGATCGCCGGCTTGCGGGCGTACAAAACCGCAGTCGACGAGAAGGAGGCGTCGCGCCAGGCTCTCATTGAGCGGATCGTCGGCGTTCAGGAAGACGAGCGGAAGGCCATCGCCCAGGAGCTTCACGATCAGTTGGGGCCATCGCTGTCTTTTTTGCTGATGAAGGTAGAGTCCCGGGGGGAGGGCCCGACCCTCGCCCGGCATCTCGAGGACATGGGCGCGCAGATCCGAACCATGATCGATGAGGTCCGTCGGCTGGCCTGGAACATGCGCCCCTCGATTCTGGATGACTACGGGCTGAGCTCCGCCCTGGAGAGGTACGCCGAAGAGGTCGCCGGGCTGGCGCCCTTCAGCATCGACTACCAGTGTGTGCACCTGCCCGAGGGGCGGCGTTTGGCCAGCCGGGTGGAGGTGACGCTCTACCGGGTGGCCCAGGAGGCGATGACCAACGTCATCCGTCACGCCGAGGCGAGCCAGGTGGGGCTCGTGCTGTTGTGTCAACCGTCGGAGGTGACGCTCATCGTCGAGGATGACGGTCGGGGCTTCGATCTCGGGGAGATCAATCGTCGCGGCACCACAGAGTCCCTGGGCATGGCCGGAATGCGGGAGCGGGTCGAGCTGTTGGGCGGTGAGTTTGTGGTGCAGTCCCGGTCCGGCCAGGGCACCACCATCCGGGCCCGTCTGTCGCTGGACGAGCAGACGACCGGCTGCGAGGAGAGGCCGACCGACCCGCCGGCGGCCGTGCCGATGTAGGCCGCCCGGTGAGGGTCTCGACGAGGATGCCGCGGAGTTGCTAAAGTGGTAGACGTCGCACGGTGACAAGCATGGCAGCTAGCCCGCGCATAGAAATGGCTCCCATGCAGGGGCTGGCCGGACATATCTTTCGTGCGGTTTATCTGAGTGTCTTTGAGGGAGTGGACCACAGTTATTGTCCATTTGTGCGCCTGCGAGGCGGCCAATTCAGTGCCCGGGATCATCAGGAGCTGGTGGCAGGACTCTCGGTGGGAGACGCGTTCACGCCACAGATCATTGCTGCGAGCCCGGCGGAGGCGCGAGCGCTGTGCGAACAGCTTGTTGACTACGGCCATCGACGGTTGAACCTCAACCTTGGCTGTCCCGCGCCCATGGAGACCCAGCGCAAAAAGGGCGCAGGGCTGTTGCCCTACCCCGACGAGGTCGAGAAATTGCTCGAGGCCCTGTGTCGCTTTGAGCCGACCTTGACGGTGTCGGTGAAGACCCGGTTGGGGCTCACACAGAAGGGCGATTTTTCCGCGTTGGTGCCGGTCTTTAATCGTTTCCCCTTGAGCGCGATCATCATTCACCCGCGTACGGCCAAACAGATGTACAGCGGTTCGGTCGCTTGGGAATTTTTTGGACAACAGGCCCGGTTGCTCACGATGCCTGTCATCGCCAATGGCGACATGCTCACCATTTACGACGCAATCAATGTGCTGGAGGCCTTTCCATGGATCGCGGGCTTGATGATCGGACGCGGAATTTTGCGCGATCCATTCTTGCCTGCTGCCATTAAAGAACTCGATCTGCCGAGCTCGCGCGCGGACGTTCTGCACCATTTTCATGTCAGGCTGCTCGAGGCCTACCAGGGTTCGGGCAGGTCCCCGGGACACGTTCTCGACAAAATGCGCGAGCTGTGGAAATACCTCGCCTACAGCTTTGAGGAGTCACCCAAGGTCGCCCGGCGCTTTAAAAAGGTTCGCAGTGTGGAGGGGCTTCAAGACCTGGTTGAGACGTTGTTTCGCGGATCGCTGCGGGCGGTGGAGACACCGTTCGGAAAGTGATCCCCTCTTGCGAGGGGTGCACAGGCTGGTCGTCGTCGCCCGGGGGTTAGCGTCGGCAGGCCTCGTAGCGGGCCAGGTCTTCGGGGGTGTTCAGGTTCACGGGGTCGGACTGAGCGTCGAGGTCCACGAAGGCCACGTCGCACTGGTCGATGGCGGCGTGCACGCTGCGGTGCCCCGCCGCCAGGGCCTCGTCGGCAGCGGCGGCGAAGGGCTTGCGGTACACGGCGAAGAGGGGCTCCAAGTGCCCCTCCACCGTGCGGGGCACCACGCCGTCGTGGTGGTTGACCCGGCGCAGCAGGGACGCCATGAGCTCCACATTCAGATCGGGAATGTCGGTGGCTGTCACAAAGACCCGGTCGTGGCGCGCCGCGGCCAGGGCCGAGGTGATGCCCATGAGCGGCCCCTGGTCCGCCACCCGATCCGACACGATGTCCAGCCCCAGGAAGGCGTACTTGTTCGCGTCGTTGGCGCTCACCAGGAGCTCGTCGAAGTGGGGTCGCAGTTGGTCGGCGATGTGCGCAATCAGCGGCTTGCCGCCCACGTCGAGCAACGACTTGTCCGTGCCCATGCGGAGGCTCTTTCCCCCGGCCATGATCACGGCCGTGGCGTCCCGCCGCAGGGTCCAGCACCCCTCCTTCAGCGCCACGCGGTCCAACGGCAGGTCGAAGTCCTGGCCATCGAAGACCAGCGTGTGGTCCGCATGGTGCCGCACGGCGGCTGCGGAGGGCTTGGTGGTTGTCGTGGTGCGGTCCCGGCTCACCAGAAACAGCCCCGGCTCGAGCACCAGGCGCGGGCTGTTTCCTTCGCAGATCACGGGGCGGTCCGGGCCGATGCGGTCGAGCAGCGCCTCCACGCCCTCCTGCAGGTGAGCCCGGCGCACGCGCAGCCAAAAAACCTGATCCGCACCGGCGTCGACCATGCGTCCCGTGTCCTTGTGAGGGTTCTCGCCGACCTCTTCGGTCACGGCCCACTCTCCCTCCATGGAGGCACAGACTCCACAGCCCTCGCCCCCGCGGGGGCACTCCCCGGTGGACTCGCGGATGGTGGTGATTTTGGCCCCCACTATTTTGCACGAACCGGCGTGGCGCGAGATGAGACGACAGGCCAGCGTGGACTTGCCCTGGTTCTGTCCGGAGGCGCCGACGAGCAGCATGTGGGGAGCACGAATCATGGCGGATTCCCGGCCCGTTGGGGCTGACCCAGAACCTAGTGCCTGTGCCCGGACGGGTCAAGCGCCGGCCTCAGTCCTTGACCCGGGGCCCGCGCGCGGGCGCCGGCGTACCTTGTGTGGCTCCGGCGACCGCCGTCGCAGCGACCCCCGCTTGATCAGAAGTCGCAGTGTCCTTCGCCGTCGATGTGGCCGATGGTTTCGACCTGCGCGACCAGGTAGTCCCAGAGGTTGTCGATGCCCGATCCGGCGCCCACGTCATAGTGGTCCAGGGCCCCGAAGGCGATGCCGGAGACAGCGGCCAGCTCGGCCGGGGTGACCTCGCCGTCGGCGTTGGCGTCCGCGTCGGCCAGGGGACCGAACCGCAGGCTGGCGTCGTGGTCCACCAGAGACTCGTACAGGAGGTGGTCACCGTGGATGGTGAGCTGGGTGGTGCCGGTTCCGCCTGTGGGCACGGTGTCCGCGGCGTGGCAGTCCACATAGTCCACCGCCACGTCAAAGCCCCAGGCAAAGGTGATTGTGGATCCGTCCCGGGAGGCATGCCCCGACACGTACACCGACCAGCCGTTGGCCACCATCGCGTCGAAGAGCGCCATGTCGACGTTCGCGTTGGTGGTGGCCCCCTCCGCCGGCACGAGCGCGTAGCCCACGGGATCGATGGCGCCGGAGGCGGCGGGTCCGGACGCCACGGCGTGGGGCCCCGGCTGCGTCAGGTCGTAGGCCGCGACCGCGGAGAAGTCGGCTCCGGCGGCGGTGATGGCGCCCACGACGACCACGAAGGTGTCATAGGTGACGGCCCAGCCGTCGGCGAGCGCGCTGGCGGGGATCCCTTCTTCGATGAATGCCTCCCCCCAGATCTCAACTGTCACAGTGCCTTCGCCGCTGTCACCGTCACCGCAGGCAGTCAGCACTGAACCGCCCATGAGCAGGGTCGCCAGGATCAAATATCGAGTGATGTACTCCATTGTTTATTCTCCTGGGTCCGGGATCGATTCCGCTTCGTCGTGTCGGTACAGCAGTGGATCCTGCAGCCGCGCCTTGATGAGGGTGTACGTGTTTCCGGCCGTGATGGGGTCCACACGAACCAGTCCCTGGTCATCTGCAAGGGAGGCGAAGTCCACGTCGGCCAAAAGCGCGCCCAGGTCCAGCCGGGTGGTGATCACGGTCGCGCCCTCGGCCCAGACGGTGCTGCCGTAGACCAGCCCGGCGATCATGGCCTCGGCGTCCACGGTGATTCGGAAGTCGTAGGTGGCCGACGCGTCGGTCGTGGCGGTGCCCGCCAGGATGAAGGAGTGGCCCCACAGGTCGTTGGTTTCAGACAGGGGCGTCAGATGGGCTGCGTACACCGGGGCGTAGAGTGCCGTGCAGGGCCGGAGCCGGATCGATCCGTCGAAGTAATGCCCCTCGGTCAAGTCGGAGGTGGCCACCACGGCGGCGTCTCCGATGAGGTCCACGGCGAAGGTCCCCTCCACCTGGGTCTCGAACTCCGCCTCGCCGTGGGCATGACCGGCGTGCTTGAGGAGCGTGGCGTAACCGGCCGCATCGCGGTCCATGCCGTAAATCCACCAGTCCCCCAGCACGATCCACCCCTCCGTTGCGCGCACGGTATAGTCGCCCACGCGTCCGTCGCTGGGCAATGCACCGCCCAGGCGGAGGGCAACCCGATAGCTGGGCAACGGTTCGGCGTCAGCGGTGCAGTGGCTGGCTCCGAGCAGCAACGTCAATGCGAGTAGCCGATGGGGAAGGACAGAGTTTTTGAAAAGCATAGTCGTTTTTGCTCCTTTGAGTTACGGCAGAAACACCCGCAGCCCGAGGCGCAACGCAAAGGGCGTACCTGCGGTGAAGTGGCTACCCGCCACGCCGGTGTCGGGCTCGGCCAGGGTGGCCCGGGAGACATAGTGGTACTGGGCGTCACGCCAGCGTTGGTTCAGGAGGTTTTCCATGGAAACCTCGACGGCGAACCAGCGCAACCGGTAGCCCACGAGCAGATCCACGAGGGTGGCGTCGGCGGAGCGATACCCGCCGGCCAGGTCCCGGGCGCCGATGTAGCGCACCCGTAGACCGACGCGTAGCAGTGACCCCCGAAAGAAACGATAACGACTGTGAAGCCGCTTGTACGCGGTGATGCCGCCGCGGATCAGCAGGTTGGGGGAGTTGGGCACGGGGTCCCCGGAGTCCACGAGGCGGGCATCGGTGTAGGAACCGTCCAGCAGCAGGTGCAGCCAGGGCCAGAGGCGCAGGCGCGCCTCCAACTCTCCGCCGATGCGGCGGCTGCGTCCCGTGTCCACCGAGCGTCCCAGGGTTGGGTCAAAAAAGATCTCCTGCTCCAGGAACGTGGCCCACAGGGATCCCGCCAGGTCCAGGCGCTGCCAGAGCCGGGTGCGAAATCCGACCTCGCCGGCGGTTGCCAGGGGGATCTGCTGCTTTGGGTTGAGCACCGCGTCCCGGGCGTCCAGGGGGTGGTAGCCCATGCCGAAGTTCAAAAACAGGTCGAGTCGCTTCACCGGGGAGAAGATCAACGAGGCCTTGGGGGCCAAGACGTTGCGGCCGGTGGTACCGTCGACCGGCTGGTCGTGATCGATGGCGCCCGAGGGGCGCACCAGATCCTGTACGCCCGTAACCTCGTAGGCGAGGTGATCGTACCGCAGGCCCGCCACCGCTCGGAACCACCGCACCGGGATCACCTCCACCCGGGCGTAGGTGCCCACGTCTAAAAGCCGGGCCTGGACCTCGGCGCCCCGGTCCCAGCGCTGTCGGGCGCGGGTGCGATACAGGGCAATATCCACCCAATCCGAGCGGAAGATCGCGCCCACCAGGGTGGTCACCCGGAGCCGTCGCCAGCGGAGCTCGCGCTCCCACTCCACGCGCCCGCCCAGGATCCATCGTTGGTCGGCCTGCTCGGTCTGGTCGCCGGTTTCCGGGTGCTCCAGCAGGTAGGTGTAGTTCGTAAAGATGCGGGTGCGGCGCTGGGCTGCGAACAGCGAGGCCCCAAACGCGTTTGGGCCCCAGCTCTTGCGGTAGGAGGTGGCCAGGTGCTGGCGATCGCTGGCGCCGCCGTCCGTGTCGTCCAACCCGCCGTAGAAGTCCAGGGCGCCGCTTTTGACCAGGCGTTCTGGCACGGCGTCGGCGGCTTGCCAGAGGCTCTTGTAGATCACCAGCGTCACTGACAGTCGACCACCGCCGAGTGGCCTCGAGGCCCGGGCGAGGGAGCGCATGCCCTTCCAGTCGCCAAAAGCGGTGTACCCCCGGGTGGAGAACCCTTGCACCGCCAGGACCAGGTCGAGAGCTTTGCACTCCGGAGAGAAGGCGAGCGTGCCCTGGAGGGTGCCGAAGGAGCCCCCTGTCAGGTCGACGTAGGATCGGGGCAGGGTGTCTTTGAGCTCGAAGTTGACCGCCCCGGCAGTGGCAAAGGCGCCGTAGCGTACGTCATAGGGACCTTTGATCACGCGGATGCGCTTAACCAGCTCGGGTAGGATGAAGTGCAGATCGGTGTACCCGATGCCGTGCACGTGGCTGGGCTCGTTTAGGGGCACTCCGTCAAACCCGATATAGAGGTCCTGGCCGTGCTCGGCGTCAAAGCCTCGCAGGAAGATCTGGTGTCCCTTTCCCGAGCCGGAGTGTTGCGAGATGTGGAGCCCAGGCACCACCTGCAGCAGGTCCGAAGCGGTCTGCCGGGTGAACAGCAAAAAGTCCCGATCCCGCACCACCTGGTCCGAGGCCGCGGTGAGCTCCCGCCGCCCGATGACCGTGGTCGTGTATTCCGGAGGCGCGGATGTATTGACCCGTAAGATTGCTCGCGGACGTACGGGGGGACGGGGTGGCTGACGTGCGTGGGGGCGGGGTGGCTCAGCGCTCGGAACGGGGGCCCCCAAGGCCGGATTGCCGGGCAGGATTATCGTCCACACCCACGCCAGAGCGATGCTGCGAACAGGTCTGATAAACGGCGGAATCATAGTAACACGAATTATGTATTCGTGTGTTATTAATCCCAACCTGTCAATATGTTACCGAAATATTTCCGGCATGCGGCATACTCTCTGTAATTGTTATCACTTTCTTCGGCGGATTCGGGGCCGGGATGCAGGCAGCCGCGGAGGAGGAGAATTGTGGGCTACCAACCCTTGTGACTGAGGATGTCTTCGATCTCCGCGGCAGTGCGCTTTTCGGCCAGCTGCACCCGATTTCCCCGGGCGGTTTTGATCTTCTCGATGAGCTGGTCGATGTCGGCGGGCTTCTCCAAGAAGTCCATGGCGCCCAGCTTGGTGGCCTCCACGGCGGTCTTGATCGTGGCCTGGCCCGTAAGCAGGATGATTTGCAGATCGGGGTGATTTTCGCGCAGGTGGCGGAGGGTCTCCAGACCGTCCATACCGGGCATGGCCAGGTCCAATACGATGGCGTCATACCGCTTCTTCGCGGTTTTCCGGATGGCGCCGTCGCCGCTGTGCGTGAAGTCCACCCGGAGACCCCGGGCAGTCATGCGCTCGGCCAGAGTCTCGACGAACTCGACCTCGTCGTCCACCAGCAGGACTTTGTCTGATGCCATGTTGAACCTCCGTCCGCGCAGAATTGTACCACAGCCTAGGCGCGTGGTTCTTAACTAGCCTTCACCCGTTTGTTTGGGAAACAGCAGCTCGATGCGGTGGGGCGCGTCGTCGTCGAGCAGGGTGATGACCTGCCCCCCGAGGGTGGCCACAAGGAGCCGAAGAAACTTCGCCTTCTCTGCCACGTCCTCGTGGTCAATCAGGGGATCGTCGCTGTGCACGGTGAGCAGCAATCCCTCACTGACCAGGCGGTAACCGATGGTGATTCGCCGCTTGTCCGTGGCGGCGGCGAGGGCGATCTCGAAGGCCGTGAAGACCGCCTGCTGGAAACCCAGAGGGCTGTTCTCCAGGGCCACGGTCTGCTCAGGGAAGTCGGTCTCCAGCAGGGTCTCGTGCAGGCTGGCCGGGCGCTGGGCGATGAAGGTGATGCGCTCGAGCACGGCCTGCACGTCAAAGACCGCCAGCGGTTTGTCCGCGCTGTGCCCGAATTGGTTGATGGCCCGGACGATCTGGTTGCCGCGCTTGACCTGCGCCGCGATCTTGGTGGTGAGCTGGGTGAGGCGGTCGGGGTCCAGGGGCCGTCCCTGCCCGGCGCTGTAGAGCAGATCTCCCATGAGCCCCGCCATCTCGTTGATGATGTTCAAGACGTTGGTGACCTCGTGGGACTGGCTGGCGGTCTGCCTGCCGAGAAACTGCAGCCCGCGCTCAAAGAGCAGCCGACTATCCTCTTTTGTCACAAAGTTGCTCAACGGCCGGCCGCCTGATTGAGCAGCTGCAGCAGGGTGTCGATATTCACCGGCTTCACCAGACAGTCATAGGCTCCGGCCCGCTTGCCCTTCTCGGTGTTGTCGGCGTCACAGTGGCCGGTGAGCAGAATGATCTTCAGGTCGGGCTGGTCTAGGTGCATGCGTCGGATCACCTCAAGGCCATCCATGCCCGGCATCTTGAGGTCGAGCAGCACCACATCAAAGTCCCGGCCTTTGATCTTCTCGAGTCCCTCGGCGCCGTTGTCCGCGCCCTCGGCGTCGATGCCCCGCAGGTCGAGGCGCTCCACCAGCGCCGAGACCAGCTCCTGTTCGTCGTCCACGATCAGCACGCGCAAAGGTTTCATGCTCGCTGCTCTCCTAGGCCGGTTTGGACGTGGGCAGCTCCACGATGAAGCGTGTGCCCTTACCGACCTCGCTCTTTACCCGCAGGTTGCCGCCCAGCTTCTCCACGATGCCGTAAGTCACGCTCAGCCCCAGCCCGGTGCCGATGCCGGGCTTGGTGGTGAAAAACGGCTCGAAGATGCGTTCGAGGTTCTCTTCGGGAATGCCCACACCGTCGTCCTTGACGTGCACGGCCACGGTGGTGTTGTCCACCCGCCCGATGGAAATCTCGAGCTGGCCGCCGTCCGCCATGGCGGCGAAGGCGTTGTTGATAATGTTCAAAAAAACCTGCTGGAGCTGCCCCCGGTCGCTCTCGATGGACGGCGTATCGTCGTCGATCTTGAACTCCACCTGGATGTTCCGGTAGGTGGCCTCCTTGGCCAAAAAGCCCAGCACCTCTTTGAGCAGGTCCGACAGCTCGATGGTCTCGAACAGGATGTCCATGTGCTTGGCGAAGCCGAGCAGGCGGTGGGTGATGGTGGAGCAGCGCAACACCGACTTGAGGATGGAGTCGATGGTGGCCAGCAGCTTGGTTTCCTGGGGGAAGTCGTCGTCGCTGAGGGTGATGCGGTCTTTGAGCAGGCCCGCCTTTTCGTTGATGATCGCCAACGGATTGTTGATCTCGTGGGCCACACCCGCGGCCAGCCGCCCCACGGAAGCCAGCTTGTTGTTGTACTCCATCTTGTGGAACACCTGGGCCCGGGCCACGTCCGCCTCGCGGATGCGTTGCACCATGTTTCGCGAGACGAAGTAGATCACCAACAGGATCAAGATGACGCTGATGCCCAGGAACACGAGCATCTCCGCGCGCAGGGTGATCCAACCGCCCATGACCTCTGCGGAGCGCTTGGTCAGGATGAGGACGAAGGGCGAGTCCTCGATGTAGGCGATGCCCACAAAGAGCTTCCCTTTGCGGTCGATCCGCTGGATTACCTGAGCTCCCTTGGTGTAGTGCGGCACCTTGAGGGGGCAGCGGTCGAGCACCTTGCCATAGTCGCGGGAGGGGCTCTGCAATACGCCCTTGCGGTTGATGAGGAAAGCGTCGCTGGAGGGTCGCAGGCCGATGGTCAGGATCTGTTCGGAGAGCTCCTTGGTGTCGATGGTGGCCCGGAGGATAAAGGCGCCGCCGGCGCCCTCCTGGCGGATGGCGATGACGAAGTGGGGCGACTTGCGGAAGCCGAGGAACACGTCGCTGATATAGATGCCCCGCCGGTTCACTTGCGCAAACCAGTCCTGTCCTTTGTAGCTCTTTCCCAGCAGCTTGTAGGGCCCTGCATAGCAGCGCTGGCGTCCGGAGGCGTCGATGACGCCCAGGTCCACAAAAGAGCCGATGGACAGGGAGGTGCGCAGGGACTTGAGGTTCCGGTTCAGCTGGTCATTGTTGCAATCCAGGGTGACGGTTCCCTGGGTGACGATGAAGCGCAGCGCCGACTCTCGCTCCTTGAGGAAGAACTCCACAGCGTGCTGGGCGTTGCTGGTCTGGCTCGTGATGGGTTGGCGGGTCTCGGCTTCGATGGCCCGTTGGTACTGGTGGTAGTTGATCCCGGTCATGATCAGCAGGGGCAGGATGGTCACCCCGGCCGTAGAAAACGCCACGCGACGGAAGAGGCGTCGATAGCGGCGGGGGGCGAGCGAAGGATCGGCGGGACGTCTGCCGGTGGGGCGGTGTTCGTACTTCAGCGGGTTTACGGGGGCATCCATGCTGTGGTCCTTTGAGCGTCGGATCACCGAGAGGAACGGCCTGCGATCAGCTTGGCGTAGGCCCGCTGCATGGTGTCCACCAGCTGCCCGATGTCCGCCGGTTTCTGAAGGTACTCGAAGGCCCCGAGGGCCCGGGCTGCCCGCTCCTCTTCGGCGCCCCCATGGCCCGTGAGCATGATCACCTCGACCTCGCACCGCAGCTCCCTGAGCCGTCCGAGCACTTCGATGCCGTCCATGCCGGGCATCCGGAGATCCAGGATCATCAAGTCCGGTGCTTCCTGGGCCGCCAGAGCCAGGGCCTGTGGTCCGCTATAGGCGACCGCGACGGAGTAGTCCCGTGCCAAAAGTCGCTTGGAGAGCGTGTCCACGAAGTCCTTCTCGTCGTCGACGAGCAGCACAACGGGACGCCCACCTGCGAGCGGTGCATCTTTCCTTGTGATTGACATTCGGGCCAGTATGGTCCGGTGCCCGCAGGGGGTCAAGGGGGAGAGGGGGATCTGGAGGCTGTGCGCTGTACGGTTGAAATGACCCTTTGGGGGGGAAAAATGCGGCTTTCAGCGCCCATATGCCTGTGATAGGCTTTGGCCTCGCAATCAGAGTGAAGACCACGATATGTCAGTTATTGCCATCGTCAGCAATCACCAGGAATTGGGCGAGGACATCGCCCGGAAGGTGGCCGAGCGCCTCGAGTACACCTACGTCAGCGATGCG
>Ga0180009_10000501_pt1 | contig 54438 bp, 40 predicted proteins | sample OS_PC_MetaG_FD_123537 | JGI IMG/M metagenome (GOLD analysis project Ga0180009, IMG submission 123537) | Groundwater microbial communities from the Aspo Hard Rock Laboratory (HRL) deep subsurface site, Sweden - OS_PC_MetaG | ecosystem: Environmental > Aquatic > Deep subsurface > Groundwater... | reverse complement strand
TAACAGGATTGACTTGATTGTTTTTTCATCCTGTTGATCTCTTGGTTAAGATCCCTGGCCCTACGCTTTACTTCAACTCTTCTCTCTCCAAACCCCATTTTATTATTCACCCTGTTGAATTTAGCGGAGGGAACTATTCAACAGGCTAAACACGATAAGCACAGCCAAGAATAGTCTCGGTTACTTTTTCATATTCCAAATTATCCCGCCACCGGCGGGATTGTGATACGCTTTTGATTCACCGGATTTATCCGCCACAGTTATGACGGGTCAATATCGTGTTTATCCTGTTATCCTGTCAAATATTTTGTCCCGGTGAACTATTACAAATCATCTAAAATGTATATCCAGACTCGTTATGCAGGCTGATATCCAAACCTTTTATCTCTTCTTCTTCCGTTATCCTTAGACCAACAACCAGGTCTATGACTTTAAGAATAATGAGAGTCATGAAAAAGGCGAAAATCATTGTTGCAATCACGGAAATAAACTGAGTCAAGAGCTGACCTGGATTGCCGAAGAAAAGACCATTAGCCCCATCGGGATTGATACTGGTGCTGGCAAAAAGGCCTGTGGCCAAGGCGCCCCATGTACCGCCAAAACCGTGAATCCCCACCACGTCGAGGGAATCGTCATAACCCAGTTTAGATTTCATGAGTATGCCTCCATAGCAGATTATACCGGCCAATGCTCCAATAATGAGGGCCGATATGGGATCCACAAAACCTGAGGCGGGTGTAATGGCCACCAGACCGGCCACAGCTCCACTGGCTGCTCCGAGAGTGGTGGGATTTCCCCTATGGATCCATTCCAGAAACATCCAGGATAGGGCCACAAGGGCTGAGGCGATGTGGGTAACAACAAAGGCGTTGGCTGCCAATCCATTACAGGCCAAGGCGCTTCCGGCATTGAAGCCGAACCATCCGAACCAGAGTATCGCGGCGCCGGTGATGGTCATGGGAAGGTTATGGGGAATATATTGTGTGGTTCCATAGCCAAGCCTTTTTCCTATGATCAGCGCAGCGGCCAGTGCCGATATGCCGGAACTGATATGAACCACCGTGCCGCCGGCAAAATCCAGAGCATCCATCTTACCCATCCAACCCCCAACTCCCCACACCCAGTGACACAACGGGTTGTAAACAAAGGTTGCCCAGAGAAGCGTAAAAATGAGAAAGGCGCTGAATTTCATACGCTCCGCAAAAGCTCCCGTGATTAATGCCGGTGTGATGATGGCAAACATACACTGGAAAATCATGAAAGCAACATGGGGGATAGTGCTCCCATAATCAGGGCTGGGGGCCATTCCTACTCCTTTTAGTCCGAACCAATCTAATCCACCGATAATTCCACCATGATCCGGTCCAAAAGACAGAGAGTATCCCCAGAGTATCCACTCCAATGTTATGAGCCCAAGGATAATAAAACTTTGCATAATGGTTCCAAGGGTATTTTTTTTCCTGGTCATCCCTCCGTAAAACAGGGCCAGCCCTGGCGTCATGAGCATGACCAGGGCGGCCGACATCAGAACAAAGACTGTATCTCCTGTGTTCATGTGAATTCCTCCAAATGACTTTTTCTCAGAAATAAGCAAATATGATGCCATGTTAAAGTTTTTTAATAAATTTTTTAAAATCAATAAGTTAGACGATATATGTTGTTTAATGGGATTAAGATAGAATAACATTTTTGTATAAAATAATATTCAGACATACAAAATTGTGTAGCATGGTTATACAGATATTGGTATTCTTTAATGGAAGGTGATGTATGCCGAATAGTTATGTATTGACAATGACCAAAGATCACTAATACGATACTTTTATGATGTATGGGAAAAGGGGGGAATAGGAGATATTCAAGAACTGATAGGTCTGTTTTATGTAGGATCCAGGGGTGCCATTACATGGGCGAGTTGGTCAGTATGACAAAAAGTGGTTTTTAAAAATATCTATGGTTGGAGAGAAAGATAAAATGAAAAAAATCGAAGCGATTATTAAACCCTTTAAATTGGATGATGTGAAGGATGCGATCCTGAAACAAGGCGTAAGCGGCGTCACCATTACAGAAGTCAAGGGCTTCGGGAGGCAGAAGGGGCACAAGGAGATCTATCGCGGAGCGGAGTATGTGGTTGATTTCCTGCCCAAGATCAAGATTGAGGTGGTTGTACCCTCGGATAACGTTTCAAGGGTGGTTGAGGCCATCAAGGAGCAGGCCCATACGGGTCAGATAGGCGACGGGAAGATATTCATCCTGCCTGTCGAGAAGGCGATTCGTATTAGGACTGGAGAGGAAGACGAGGACGCTATATAATGCGGTGGACAAGGCCAAAGAGATTATAAAAGATTTTCTGGCTTCGAGGACATCCCTGATTCAAAACGGTCTGACGAGCAGGTCGGGCTTACGTGCAACCCATAGGTATGCTGATCTGATGGATCGGTTTATTCGTGCCTTGTTTCTCGATGCAGGCTTGAGGGATAGAATCAGGGATTCCCAGAATAATGAACTGGCCGTTATTGCTCTGGGCAGTTATGGCAGGCGTGAACTCTGTCTCTCATCTGACGTGGATTTAATGGTGATCTACCAGGGCAAACTCCCCCCTGAGATAACTAAAGCCATTTCTCGTGCTCTGTACCCTTTATGGGATGCCAAACTAGAGGTGGGACATTCCATTCTAACTATTCCTGAAAGTATCCGTCTGGCAATCAATGATTTTAAAGTTCTTACTTCGTTGATTGATGCCCGTCTTCTATTGGGGGCCCGATCTTTCTATCGCCTTTTTGAGGCAGCATTCTGGTCGAAGATCCATCGAGAAGAGGGTTCTTTACTCAATCAGTTTTTACTCTATCAAAAGCGAAGAGAGGATAGGTATAGTAGCGAAGACTACTTCATTGAGCCTGATATTAAAGAGGGTCTTGGTGGACTCAGGGACCTTCATTTCATGGCCTGGATGGCCAGAATCTATTTCAAGTCTAAAAGCCTCAGTCAAATCAAACGATTTCATGTATTCTCCCATTTTGATTTGGACAAACTCAATGACTCCAAAAGCTTCCTCCTAAAGGTAAGAAATCAATTACATCTTGTTTCAGGCCGTAAAGAGGATCGAGTCTTACTTTCATATCAAGAAGATCTCCCCGGTAATCTGGGATATCAAGACACGCCTTATTTTACCGGGCCTGAAAGATTCATGAAAGATCTATACCTTCATCTAAACAGGATGCGCTACGGGCATGACGAATTTCAGACAAAGGCAATGGATATCATTCTGCCTTCCACTTCAGATCCTGGCCCTGCTCCATTGCCAGGAGAATTTGAGATGATAAAAGGCAACATTGTTTTAAAGGAAGGGTATGTTTCAGAAAAAGATCCGGTGGTGACCTTGAAGGCCCTTCACGAGGCAAACCAGCGAGGACTCTTCTTAGATTCGGAATTTATCTGGGAGGCGACAAAGAAGATCGCCAAGGAGAAGAATAGAATTGTCGAATCACCTGAGGCGAAGGCGTTATTCTTAAAGATTATTCTGGATCCGAAAAATCCAAAGATTATCAGACTGGCCCTTGAGATCGGCCTGATCGGTCTTTTCATCCCGGAATTCAAGAGGATCAGGAACCTTGGGGAACTGGATTATTATCATATGGAGACGGTTGATCTCCACTCTTTACGAACCCTGGAAGTGATCAATGAGATTGCAAAGGGTAACTATGATGACAGATGGCCCATGTTCAAAGAGATATATGAAGATCTGGAATATCCCCATTTGCTCTTCTTGGCGGGTCTCCTTCATGATATAGGGAAGGGTCGCGGTGGAGATCATTCCGAGAAGGGTTCTCAGCTTATTCCGGGAATATTGAAAAGGTTCGGTATCGACAGAGACGCTCTTGAAGTCATTCCTTTTCTGGTCAAACACCATCTCTTGCTTGCAAGAGTTTCCCAACGGAGAGACCTGAACGATGAAAAAACCGCTGTCCGGGTCGCTCAGATCATCCAGGATAAAAATATTTTGAAAATAATTTTCCTCTTGACAGTGGCAGACAGTTTTGCAACTGGCCCCATAGCCCGCAGCGACTGGAAAATCATGCTCCTTATGGAACTATTTTTCAAGGTGAGGCACATTCTGGAAAGGGGTACTCTGGCTTCCCCGGATGCCACCAGCAAGATTGAAAACAGTAAGAGATTAATCCTTGATAGACTCGATCCAGAATTTCAAAGAGAGGAGATTCTAAATCTCATGGATCAGGTCCCCGAAAGATATTTTTTAAACACACCTCTGGAAGATATGACTAAGCACTTTCAGATGGCATTAAACTTGGGAAAAGAAAAACTTTCGTGGAATATACAAAAACTGAGACATGCTCCTGTTACCAGAATCATTTTGTGTATAAAAGACAAGCCCGGACTGTTTAGTAAAATGGTGGGCGTCTTTACTCTGAACAATATCAAGGTTCTTTCGGCAAATATTGTCACCCTCAAGAATGGTCTCGCTTTTGACACCTATGAAGTGACAAATCCCGTTGATCCTTTTCGCGAATCAGAAAGATGGGAAAAAATCTACGGGGATATCATCTTAGCCCTTGAAGATCAGCTTCCTCTGGATGAACTTATAGATAGGAAGGGTAAAAGTAACCTGTGTGCAGGAAGATATTTGGGATCTAAGGCCAAAAAAATTAAGATCAATAATGAGATTTCTGATTTTTTTACAGCAATTGAAATCAGTTCAGAAGCCAGGATTGGGCTGCTCTACGACTCGGCAAAAAAGATTTTTTCTCTTGGTTTGGATATCAGATTTGCTAAAATAAACAGTGACCAAGAGAAGATAATGGGTGTATTTTATGTGAGAGATTCCGAAGGTCAGAAGGTCCACGGCGAGGATCGAATTCAAGAGATTCAGCAGGCGATGCTGGATATTATGGGCTAGATTGTCAACTTGATCCTATCTAAAAGCATGGGGGGAAGAAGATGTCAGAAAGACTAAGGGCACCGTAAACCCTGGAGATGTGATTTACCTACCCTCAGAGATGCCGACCCAATGGGGCAATTCAGGTCCGGGCGAGGCAAAACTCCTCTGGTTGAAGATCCATTAAAAGAATCATTGAAATAAAGCGCCCTGCAAATCAGCGCGCCTCTTTGGGGCGATTTGGCCTGCCTGACTTTCCAGTGTTCATTCGCCCTTGCCAGAATACCCTGTCCCGAGGCGGGACTGCAGGGAGCTTCATTCTAAAGGCTTTTTTATTGAAGCCTGAGATTCCTCATACAAGCCCTTGGTCCAACATGGCATTGATTACCTTCACGAACCCGGCGATATTGGCCCCGATGAGGTAATTGCCGGGTTTGTCGTATTCTTCTGCCGCATCCAGGCAGCTTTGGTGGATGCTTTTCATAATGGTTTTAAGGCGGCTATCCACTTCTTCTCTTGGCCAGCTTATGCGCATGCTGTTTTGGGCCATTTCCAGACCCGATACCGCCACCCCCCCTGCATTGGCTGCTTTTCCTGGTGCATAAAGGAGGTTATTATCCAGAAAAATATCGATGGCTTGAGGGGTAGAGGGCATATTGGCCCCCTCACAAACCAGCATCACACCATTATTGACGAGGTTTTGAGCATCTTTTTGGTTGATTTCGTTCTGGGTGGCGCTGGGAAAGGCGCAATCGGCCTTGTGGTTCCATAAGGGATTATGATCCAAGGTAGAATCGGCATCTGTATAAACCGTTTCTGAATATTTATCAGTATATTCTCGTATTCTGCCGCGCCTGATGTTCTTCAGTCTTTTCACAAATTCCAGTTTATCCTTACCTATCCCTTCTTCATCGTAGATATAGCCGGAAGAATCGGAGAGTGTTAGGACTTTGCCACCCAATTCATTAATCTTTTCGACGGTATATTGAGCGACATTTCCGGAGCCAGATACCAGACATGTTTTGCCTTCCAGCGTATCGCCACGTGCAGCCAACATTTCCGAGGCAAAATAGACACAGCCATATCCAGTGGCTTCTGGGCGGATAAGGCTTCCACCCCAGCCTAAACTTTTGCCTGTCAGAACTCCACTGAATTCATTGCGCAATTTTTTGTACATACCAAAAAGGTAGCCGATTTCCCTTGCACCGACGCCAATGTCGCCGGCCGGAACATCCGTGCTTGGACCGATATGACGAAAAAGCTCGACCATGAAACTTTGGCAAAACTGCATCACTTCATTGTCGGATTTTCCTTTAGGATCAAAATCAGATCCTCCTTTGCCACCTCCCATGGGCAGCGTTGTCAGGGCGTTTTTAAAAACCTGCTCAAAGGCCAAAAATTTGAGGATGCTGAGGTTCACGGAGGGATGGAAACGCAGACCCCCCTTGTACGGACCAATGGCACTGTTCATCTGCACCCTGAACCCCCGGTTCACCCGAACCTGTCCCTGATCATCGATCCAGGGAACCCGGAACATGATCACTCGCTCCGGTTCCGTGATCCTTTCCAATACGGCCGCTTCACGGTACTGGGGATTTCTGTCAAGAACAGGCTCAACCGATTCCATGACTTCTTGCGCTGCCTGGTGAAATTCTTTTTCATCTGGATCTCTGGATTTTATAAATTTCAAAAAATCCGTCATAACAACCCCCATTTCATCTAATCGCTGATTTTAATTGATTATTGTTTTTTGTTTGTCGCCCTTCAAGTGGCATACGGAACAAGTGCGACACCATTGGCCACTAAGTAATAATAAAAAAATAGAAAAATTGTTATTGTCACTTATCATCAAACCCCCAATTCATCAAGCACAAAATATGGCACACTGGGAGGTTCTGCCGTCTATTTTCAGCAACATTGGTTTTTCCAGTCTGACATGTCTTAAGAAGGAGGTTTCCTTGATGTAAGGGAGGGACTCTATCCATTTCCAATCAAAATAGTCTTCCAAACCTTCAGTAAGGGTGATGTAGTGGATGCCCAATGAGGTGATGTTCTGGAAAAAATGGGATCCCTGGGAGGGATCGGCCTTCAATTTTTCATTCCTGAGTTCTATGATGGCTCCCACGCCCGAGATGTTGTGCCACTGGACCGGGATACCGAGCCACCTGTCCGCTGAACCCCATCTGCCGGGACCAACCAGAATATAGGGCCGTGCTTCCTTGACAAGACCGGCGTTGATTCCACCAATCTCTTTGGCTATCTGCAAGGTCGCTTCCGGTCTGAAATCATTGGGCTTGACATAAACAATATCGGCAATTCGATCATTTTTCCCGTTACCAAGGGCTTGTGTGGATCGGCAGAAGGCCTTTTGGTATTCATCCGGCGTGATCTGAACATCAAAACGTTCTGAATCAGTGACCATTGGTCTCATTTGCAGAAAAAAGAAACTATTTTTCCCATTCCTGCTGGAGTTCAGATTGACGGAAAATTCCATTTCAACCGGGCATCCCATACCCATACGCCCCAATAACAGTAAATCATGAATCAATTCAGGTAGGGGGAACAGCTTGTACTTCAGCACCTGCGCAAAGGTCATAATCTTCGGCCCCGGCATATATCCATTATCCCTGATGCGGTGTTCGTCCGGGATATATGTACTGGCAAGGATCTGTATGGGAAATTCGTTTTCAGCTTCATCCACTTCCCTTTTTTCAAGGTTGGAAAATTTCTGAAACTGGAGATCGGCCGGGTAGCCCCTGATTCTTAGGGCATAGAAGAACCTCTGGGCATTTGCCAGGATGTCATCAACAGTGGAAAACTGCGGCATAATATTCGGATATTTTGGAGAAAAGCGCAGAGATTTTTCACCCTCTACAACCGTCTTGCCCAACCCAAGGGCAATCTGCACGATCCCCTGTTCAGGTTTCATAGGAGAGACAGGGTAAAAATTATGGGATTGGGCCACCCCCGCAATAGTCGGATAAAAGTAATCCCCAAAAGCCTCTCCGGTGACCTGCTGAATGATAACAGCCATGGCCTCTTCTTGCGGCTGGTTCTGGATGTTTCTTGAAAATGCCTTTGGCGCCTCACAATATGTGGAGGCATAAACAAGTTTGATGGCGGTGATAAGGTGCCGAAGCCGCATGGAAAGGTCAGGATGATTGTTAGGGATCATGTAGGTTGCAAAAAGCCCGGCATAGGGCTGGAACTGAGCATCTTCGAGCAGGCTGGATGAACGGATGGACAGGGGATATTTGATGTAAGAAAGGTATGCCTCAAGTTCTTTGACCAGCCATTCCGGCATTTCCGTATTTAGAAAACCGTTGGTCACCTCCTCATCGGTGAAATCTTCCGTTGCATAGTGCTCAAGATGGTTCTGGCTGATGAACGACTCAAAACCGTCGGTGCTGATTACCAGTGTTTTTGGGATCTCAATATTAATATCAGGATAAGTTTCGTAAATGGTGGGATGTTCTTGTAGTAGGGCTGACATAAAGGCCAGACTTCGTGCCTTACCGCCGAGAGATCCTTGACCAATCTTAACAAAATCCATCACATCCGGATCAAAATGGTGGGCCTGAAATTGAGCGACAACGCCCTTTTGACGCCATTTTCGTAATGTATGAATATTAGAAGTGATATAATGCCTAAGTTCTTCGGTATTGTTGAAATCGGAGGCCTTGACGTTGCGAAATTTTGAGGCGAGGCCGATCTCAGAGCGTGCCATGATCCATTTTGAAAAATGATTTCGCTCAGCGTGATACCAGAGGGATTCTTCAGGAATTTGAGAAACCTTAACCTCGAGAGCGTGAAGATTGGAAGCCTGGTCGATTTCGGTGCCGTCTGGCGCTCGAAAAATAAAATTACCAAAACCCAGATAATTCATCAAAAAATCATGTAATTCCGCTAGAATATTCGGTGAATTTTTGTTCAGGAACACCGCTGGAATTTTTTCAGACTTTTCCCTGTTTTTGGGGTCTGAACTCAGCATGAGCATAGGAAGGTCCGGAATTTCCCGCTTTATTTGAGACAACAGTTCAAACCCGGCATTGTCATCCATCTGATGGTTTTTAGGAAAGCGGGCATCCGAAATAATGCCAAAAAGAAAGGAACGGAACTTCTGACAGAGTTCCAGAGCCTCTTCGTAATTTTGAGCCAACAGGATCTTGGGTCTTGCCCTCATAGTGAGGAGTCTGTGTTCTTCGTTAAGGCCCACCTCCAGCACGGCCTGGGTCTGTTTTACCACCTCTTTATAGAGGAGTGGCAAAAAAGATGAGTAATATAAGGGAGAATCTTCCACCAGGATAAGAACACGGACCATGGACTTTTGAGTGTCTACCTCCACATTGATGCGGTCTTCTGCATTTTTGACAATAGCCAGGAGCAGATCGGACATACCGGACCAGATAAAAATTTTGTCAATACCCTCGCGCCTAATATTATCGGGAAGCGGATAGATCCCTCTTGTGCTCTGGGCCAAAAGAATCACGGGCAACTCTGAATCCATCTTTTTGATTTCGGTTCCGAGAGAAAAAGCATCCATGTCATCCAGATGGGGAGTAGTGATCACCATATCAAATTTTTTATGGCGCAACAGGGATAGGGCTTCGTAAGCAGAGGAAATTCGAGTCACCCTAGGGGGCTGACTCAGGTTCAATCCCCTATACTCATTTATTATTCTTGAAGAAAGCCTGCCGTCTTCCTCCATGATGAAGGCATCGTAGGGGCTGGAGACTAATAAAATATCACGTATCTTGATGGCCATCAATTCGTGAAATATCTTAAATCGAGAATAGAATTCTTTTGGCAACAGAGTTCCTTTTGAAACCATGTAAACCTCCATTTGAGTGACATTTAAGTCGTGCATGGAAGCCAAGATTCTTCCAGGCCTTTCTTAAGTATGTCTACCAAAGGATAAATGAGGTTTGGTAAAAATTTTCTTTAACTATAATAATACGCGGGATAAGGGGGTTTGTCAATTTGGACCGTTAGGGACAAATTCTGGTAACAAGGAAAGATACTCGAGAAAAAAGGGCGATCGTCTGACCGCCCTTGATCTTTGCCGTATCCCTATTTATAGACCTTAAGAATTTATAATTTCAAGGGCTTCTTTTCTATAGGCCTCCATGACATAGGGGATACCTGTCACTTTGGCGCATTCCTCAGTAAGTGAGCAGAGGTCTTTTCTGCTGATGTATTTCACTTCCCAATTCCTGGAGCCGGCCATTAACTGTTGGAGCCCCACCTTGATTTTATCTGCGGCGCTGTAAAGACCAATGGCGCCAAGTGGAAGGTTATCCACTTCAGAACCGTATTTCTCCTTCAGGACTTCATAGTTCATGAAGATTTCTTCCTTGGTCGAACCGAAATTGGAAACCGTGGATGGGAGCCCGCCGTCTTCCCCTCTGAGCCAACGCTCTGTATTTTTGCCAACCATGCCGGGAATCATCAGGGCCCTTCCCATACATACGGCTTTACAATAGGGTGCTCCAAGGGCGAGAGCCTTGAACACATGATCTTCTGAAGAGAAACCACCGGCAAAGGCAATATCAGGGACCCACAACCCCCTTTCGGCCAAACGCTCGCATAATTCATAGGCCATGGAGTGGAGATATATGGAAGGTATGCCCCACTCGGTCATCATTCTCCATGGGCTCATGCCGGTTCCCCCCGAAGCACCATCAATGGTTAAGAGATCGATCCTGGCATCACTGGACCAGCGGATGGCCATCGCCAGCTCCCTCATGGGGTAGGCACCGGTCTTGAGGGTGACACGCTTGGCACCCAATTTTCTTATCCGCTCCACTTCCTCCATGAAACCTTCTTGGTCTATGAATCCAAGACGGGAATGGCGTTCGAATTGTTTTAATGGACCGGCCTTAAATGCCGCCTGATAGGCGGGTACTTCCGGATCGGGGGTGACGATATAGCCACGATTTTTCAGTTCAATGGCACGCTCTAAAGAATCGACTTTGATCTCTCCACCAATACACTTGGCACCCTGGCCCCATTTTAATTCGATGGTTTCAACACCGAGCTTATCAATGACATACTCGGCAACCCCGTTGCGGGTGTCCTCAACGTTCATCTGTACCAGAATGTCCCCATAGCCTTCGTGATAGCGACGATATTCACGAACCCGCCGGTCCATTTCCGGTGATTTGGTGACCCTGCCGTGAGAACCGATTTCTAAATTAGGATCAATGCCGCATACATTCTCACCGCAAACAAGAGTTATCCCGGTTATAGCGGCGCCTATGGCAAAATGCTCCCAATTCTTGCGCGCAATGTCCGTGCTGCCAAGCGCTCCCGTGAATATGGGAATCTTCATCTTTATTTTTTCAGTTGACCCGAAGGATGTTTCCGTGTCAACAGCCGGGAAAGTGGCCTTGTCAGGGTCTGGTTCCACGCCTTTCGCACCGAAGGCATATCCCATGATATTTAAATGAGAATAATCTACAGGATAGTCCTTGTCTGCTCCGGCCGTTACACTACCGAAGGGTTCCGGATAGAGCAATTCTCTCCCGCGGAACGTGGCCCTGAACATATCGCAGTTCCCCTTGCACCCGTCGACACATCTGCTACAGATGCCGGATTGAGGCGCTACGTCTCGAGATCGATTTCTGGTTTGTAGTGCTTCGTTTGAATTGGGTCTTTGCAAATTCATTCCTTCTCCTCCTTATTACCATCTAATTTAAAATAAAAAGGCGTCACTCCCTTTCAGGACTTAGACGCCTTTGTCTCTTTAAATGTTACCCACACGTCTTTGTGTAGGGATTATTATCAATTTTAAAATTTCCTTTTTAGTTACACTGATGGGAATTGTCAAGATATTTTTTCTTAAAAATGTAAATTTTTTAAGTTGCACTGAAAATATGCAGGATCAGGGAATGGGAAAATAATTCAGTGAGAATGCTACTCAAGTTCCTTGGAAAGGAGGATCGCCTCAGCCACCATGCGCATAGATTTACGGGAGTCCATGCTGCGCTTTTGAATCCAGCGGTGGGCTTCACGCCCATCCATCTTGCGCTTTCTCATGAGCACCTCTTTAGCCTTTTCGACCAATTTGCGGGTCTCCAGCTCCTCCTCAATCACTTTGGTTTTTACAATAAGTTCCGTGTTGTAAATGGCTACGGCCGCCTGGTTGGCTACTGCGGTTATGAGGTTTATTTCCGTGTTGGTAAAATCATGGGGTTCGGCCGTAAAACAGTTAAGAACGCCGATTACTTTATCATTCTTGACCCGCAAGGGGACGCTCAACATAGACACCAGACCGAGTTTTTTGGCCATCTCCTTTTCTTTAAATCGTGGTTCCTTCAGGACATCCTTTACAATCAGCGGTTGGTTGTGCGTGGCGACAAACCCGACAACACCTTCGACCCTATCCAATGCCCGGTCCTTCACATATTCAGGGTCGATGGCCTGTGTGGCCTTTAGGCGGATCTTTTTGGGGCTTTCACTCTCGTCTATGAGCCATAAAGAACAGATCTCCACACCCGTCACTTTGGCCGTGACCATGACTATGAGCTTGAGGATATCCTCTAGATACAGATCTGATGTTATGGCCCTACTAATGTCCATCAGGGCTTTGATGTACTGATCGTAAGTTTCAGGGGCAATCTTTTCCATTGGATAAGTGAGCTAAAGTGCCTAAAGTTCAGTTTCTTTCCCTTTCGATGTAAAAAGCGCCAATCCCGCTTCGGGACATTCTTCATATTCCGATTTGATCTTTTCCCATGGAAACATATCTGCCTCAACAATCACCTCAAGCCATTACTGACTTTCACCTGCTTCACTTTCATATATCGTAATCTTATTCTGGAAAATTCTTTGTTGTTCAGAACTTTAGGCACTTTAGGCACTTCACACTTTAGGCACTTTTTGCTATTAATTCCTATAATGGTAAAACCTCTTTTGATACCACTCCCATGAGGTAGTGGTTTAAGCCAATCAATCGACCGTACCTATTTTTGCCATTCTTTTGCGAATATCTCAGCAATCTTATTGGTCTGACTGGGGTCAATCTTTAAGGCCTTGGCGATCTCTTCATACAGTTTTTTTCTGTCATTATTTTCTGCGCTAACGAGATTATTCAGGTCTCTCTTATCTTTGAGCCCCAATCCTGTTGTGTCCCCCATGGAGACATAACCATCGTTGCCCTCCTTCAATATGCCTTTCTGGTAGAAGGGCTTCATCTGGGCGTAACGGTCTTTCATCTTCTGTTTCAGTGCGCGTATGGTGGGATTTGAGACTTCAGTCACCACTTGAGCCCAGGATACTGAAGGCAACAGGGCCAACTTAATGCTCTGGAGGAAAGAGTCTTTTTGGTTATCTTTTTTAGCCGGTTTCCGGTTTCGAATCTCATCCACTATCTCACCGGCAACGGATTCCACTTTTTCTGCCGGGAAGTATATGTTGATAGTGACACAGGAAAACACCAATAAAGAAAAGGAGAGAATCACCATCCATAGAGATTTTTTCTTCACTTTCATTTTGACCTCCCATGTTTTATATCCTGCTCCATACCCGCCATGTTACTTAATCACCGGGCCACTCTTAGAGTCTGTGACCCTTTTAATCCTTTTTACCATATCTTTAAAGCTAATACGATTGTCAGGATTCTGATTTACAACATTTACGCCAGAAAAGCCACCTCTTTTCACAAGATACTCCTGTCCATTCTCTCTGATGGTGCCATTGATCCGAAAAACATCATTTTCCAACAATGCACGGATACCGATTTTTTCATAAGGAAACTCTTTGAAGAGTGAAGCAAAGATCCCTGCAACACCCATAAAAGGACTCTGTCCCCCTCCAATTCTTGAGATATTATCCACCGCCCTTACGCTTATTCGTTGAGGCACACCCTGTTTTTTTATTGTTTCCAACAGCAGATCAAATCTTTGTGGTTGACCGTAAGCAATTTCCAGATTTTTTAAATGTCCTTTTAAAACGCCTTGAACCTTTCCAAAAGAGGTGTCTTTCGTCATTTCTACCAGGTTCAGATCTTTCCACTGGGCATTTAACTTAAAAAGGGGAGCTGATGTGAATAGTCCTGAGGCGCCAAGATGGGAGAGAATAACCTCCCCATTAAAGACATTTGCCTTTATATTCCCCCTTGTGCTGATAGTGCCCTTTTCAAAATGTACGGGATCGAGTTTTCCATTTACTATCCCCCCAGCTGGGTGTGACCAGAATTCAGATAAGAGGGATTGGATTGCGATTCCGCTCATTGAGATGTTCGTGTCAATGGAAGTTTCTGAACTGAATATTTCTTTAAATAGTATAGGTCCCACCTGGACTTTTCCACCTGGAATCTCGAGGATGATGGGAGATGTTACGGACAATCGATTTGGACCAGCGTCCAGTGAGATGGATAAAGACTGTTTGGGAAGCAAGGGGAGGTCCATGGATTGAATGGACAGTTCTCCTTTTAAATTTCCTTCAATCTTTTTTCTCTTCCGGGTCTGATACCAGATGGGTAGGTTAAGATCAATTCCTTGGAAAAATAGGTCTCTTTTACCCCATGAAAGATCCCCGTTATTGAGAATACAATGGCCTTTAATCGTCCTATTCTTTTTATCACCCTCCAATTCCAGATCCGCAGAGATGTTTCCCTTTGTTTTCAGGTCAATCAGAAAAGGTTTTTCTGTCTTAAATGGTTCTAATATGAGATGGTGAAAGACTGGTTCCAAAGAGGTTCTTGGGACTTTTAACCGAAATTGGATGCGTGGATCCGAGCTCCTATGCTGAAGGGTCCCATTCATATTAATCTTTATAATATCTCTCAATCCCACCCCGAGATTGATCAATTTCAATAATTTTTTGGACATATCATAATGGACGTTAAAGGAAGAGAAGATGGCATTTCTGTTCAGGTCAACATAGAATCGATCATACAGAACCTCGCCCCCATGGATTTGGACATTTGCATTGGCAGTTATAAGAGAATCCGCCAGATCCACATCACCATCCAACGCGGCTTTAAGAGAGATCTTTTCTCCCATAAAACTTGAATCTTTGTTCTGGAAGCCAAATTCGAAAAAACCTAATTGAGAGGTAAAGGAACAGTATCTTCCCTTCTTCAGTTTGACCCTTAATTTAATGGCGTCCAGGCCACTAAACTGCCAATCTGAAGGCAAGAGATTCATAGCAATGGCTGATTCTATAATATCAGTGTTTTTCCCCTGCATCTCAAGAACGGTTTGCTTATCATCAACCTCTAGACCCAAAATTAGATTTTTCAACCATGAGGAGTGGAATTGGATTTCAGGAAAAGCCAAAGATTGTTTTTCCGCATTTATCTTGCCGTTCCGGATATGGATACGCATATCATCAATAAGGATATCTTTTTCTCCAGCTTTCACCTTGGCTTGTGGAATATGGGCTGTAAGATCTTTAACTCCAAAGACAGGGTATTTCCCGGAAATTGATAGATTGGTTTTAAAGGGTTTCAGTTCGGCATTTTTAATGCTAAGGGTGGTTTTATCACTTTCTATGCTTGCCGAAATCGTCATCTCGGGCAATCTTCCTTCAGCCTGAATCTCTCCTGCCACCTCACCACTTAATTGTGTCTCATGGGTCTTATAGGCGCAATAGTTCTTTTTGAGGCGGGCTCTCAGATTGCCATTCCAATTCCATTTTTGTCGTTCTTTAATGCCATCAATACCGCCACGGAAACTGATGGGTCCTGAAATGCGGAAAGGGGGCAACATCTGCCGGGTCTTTGTTGGAAGGAGAGGGAGCACTTTTTCAGGCAGCAGATGAGAATCCTCCAATCTGAGTTCGATCCTGGTTTCAGGCCCAAAACCCGCTTTCAACGCCCCACCTGATTGAAGGATGCCATCTAATTCCAGGTAAAAATCCCGGGCGTCAAGATGATTCTCCCTTAGACTCAAGATTCCATCCGTTTTAAGGTGCAGGTTCAAAGGTGTCAGTTTTTTTTCAGATGCATATTTCAAGGTAATTCCTTCAAGACGGAGATCTATAGGTTCAAAGGTCAATCTTTTTTTGTCATGCTCATAGATGAGATCGGCCGTCATACTCATATCTTTTATATCTGCTTCAGGTCTTAGATATGTTACTTCGGTTGTTTTTTCCTGTTTTAAGTTTACATCTTGAAGTTGGAGATGGAGAGATTTAGAGGTCATTTTTTTATGTTTATGGTCATAGGTTACTCTTGTCTTGAGCTCCATATTCGTTACGTTGGCCTCGGGGCTATGAAAGGTCATTTTTTGAGTTTTCAGTAAACAACTTATTTGGGGATTGAGTAAGGAGATGGCACTGTCTGTGGTTAATTGTACGGATGGAGCTGCGAATACCATTTTTTTTGAAGACCATTCCCACCTCATGCTGCAATTTATATCCATATGATGTTCAGGATTCAGTCTTGCATCAACCCCCATGGCCTGAATCATCTGATCTCCAAATCGAGCATCAATTTTACCATTGATAACCTCTAATTCCTGAAACTTGATATCCCTGAAAAGGAGAGATGCCATGAGCCATTTTAAGATTTTGCTAAAAAATGATGGAGCTTCTACTTTCGATTTATCCTTAGCCAGAATCATCTTTTCCGAAAGATGAAAGGAGAAACTATCTATCTTGAGGCTTTTTAGGATGAGGCTCTTTTGGCCGAACGGACCTTCCAGCGTAAGATCTACCTTGAGGGTGGGAATTTCCAGATCAAAACCATGCTGATGTTTCCCCGGTTTTAGGGTAAGCCCCTCTGCTTTTATTCTTAAAGGCTTAATGGAGTAGGAGAGGGTTTTTATGGCGCATGATGTTCCAGTAGAAGTGGAGATAGATCTCTCTATCAATGACTTAATCCGGTGTGGATGGTAATAGTAATATATAATCGTACCACAAAGGGATGCCAGAAAGAGAAAGGCAGCGATGCAAAAGGAAAGAAGTATTTTATTTTTTAGTTTCATCCATAAACACGGTATAATTTTTTGAGAGGATATCAGGATTTCGGTGTTTTTTTAAGCTAAATTATCAGAATATAGATATGTTTCCCGATTCCACACCTCCAGATATGGACGGGATGGTAACTGTTCAGCTATTTAGGCTGAAGACTGCTACCTCGTCAGCCAACTCAAATGCCCTAAAAGCCTTCCGCCTTCAGTCTATCCACCTGAGTAGTTACGCAGGATGTATCTCAACATAGAGAACTAACTGATTGAATATCCGAAGATTGCTGGGATTAGCCAAGCGGATGAATCCGGATCGTGATAAAATGGCTTGACAGGGCAAATAATCATGATAATATGTCCTAACCATGAAAAAAATCATTAAAAGGATATTGGATATCAGGCTTCCCAAAAACCGTTCGGCCTTTCTCTGGGGTCCCAGGAAGACAGGTAAAACCTATTGGATCAGGGAGAACTTCAGCGGTTCGGTTCTGATCGACCTGCTGAAAAGCGACATTTTTGCTGATTATGCTTCCAGGCCTTCACTGCTCCGTGAACAGTATCAACATCATAAGAGCATTATTATTATCGATGAGATTCAAATGGTGCCGGATCTTCTCAATGAAATCCACTGGCTTATTGAAAACACTAAAGTTTCTTTCCTGATGACAGGTTCAAGCGCCCGAAAATTGCGGCGCGGCCATGCAAACCTTCTGGCCGGGAGGGCCTGGAGATACACAATGGCTCCTCTGACATATTCTGAAACAGAGGGATTTAACCTGGAAGAGGTAATTATTTCCGGGCTCCTTCCCCCACATTTTCTTTCTGAAGATCCTTTGCAGGATTTGAGATCTTATGTGGCAGACTACTTAAAGGAGGAGATTGCTGTTGAGGCGGTAACACAGAATATACCCGCATTTTCTGAGTTTTTACGTGTTTCCGCTCTCACTTCGAGTGAACTGCTGAATTACACCAATGTGGGAAGAGAGACAGGCGTCAGCGCCAAAGTTGTAAGAAGCTATTTTCAGATTCTGGAAGATACTTTACTCGGCTTCAGAATTCGTCCATGGCGAAAGGCCAAAAACAGGCGTCTTATTGAAACCGAGAAATTTTATTTTTTTGATGTAGGGGTGTGTAATTATCTTGCAAGACGCTCCCCAAAAATGGGCACACCAGAGTTTGGAAAATCATTTGAACACTACATTCTAATGGAACTTAAAGCTTATCAGGCATATCGTAATCCCGAACTTGAAATTCGTTTCTGGCGGACAACCTCTGGTTTTGAAGTCGATTACGTCCTTAATGACATGATAACCGCCATTGAAGTAAAAGGATCTCAAAGGATTCATAGTGCTCATACAAAAGGGCTGCAAGTTCTCCTTGAGGAATTCCCTGTTAAAAATGCGATCATTGTCTCGCTAGAGAGGCAACCAAGAACACTGGAATCCGGTATTGAGATACTTCCCTGGCAGGTTTTTCTCGAAAGATTATGGTCTGGTGACTTCGGAGTATAGTTTTTTTTTGATAGGAACTCCCTTTAAAAGTACCTCATGATGTAATGGTTATCCCTTTTGGGCCGAGGAAGTTTAGTATTGGCTGGGCAATGAAGAGGGGAGAGCCTATATAGCCAGCATGAAGGGATCTCCTTTTTCTGTATATCTCCAATAATGACATGTTATACAGAAAGTTAAAAAATATATTGTTGAAAAATAATTGTCAATATATGATAATTCATTCTATAGAAATTAAGAGTAGTTAGGATAGTTTGCATGGTCTTATTTAGGAAATCGCATATGCGCTCTGCACAAAGATGTCGGAATCTTTAATAAATTAGGGGCGCAAAATTTGTGTTTCATCTTTCTGCATATCATCACAAATGAAAAGATATGCAGTTCTATAGAATAACTTGTTGGGCGGCTCCTTGGTATGACAGCGCGGATAATGAAGAGTTTGGCAGGGTCAATATGATCTCTCAATTAATACAACGTCAAGTTCCTATAGGCAGTAAAGTCTCCTTCTCCTTGAAAGATGGGCGCGAGATGCTAGGCATTTTGATCGAGCTCGGACGCGACCATGTCACCTTGGAAGTTGATGGAGGATCTATTACTATTCTGATCGAGATGATTGGAGTGTGGCACGTCTCTGAAGACCTCGCGCCTAAAGGAGAACAAGCGGTTCCATCATCATCTGAAGAAGCCCCTGCTCTATCAACAGTTCCAACTCCCCCTATTTCATCCACGCCTCCTTCATCTCCAACGCCCTCTGATCTGGAGGTAACTAGGAGACTGCTTGAAATCGAGGCGCGGCTTCAAGCCCAGTCGCAGGTGTCATCAATCCAGGCGAAGGCACCGGATTTTGTTTTCCCGGCCAATGAGTTTAAGGGTAAACAGAGCACGGATGCGTCTGTAATCTGGAATCGTGTCAAAGATAAATATATCTATGCAGAGAAAATCAATGAACTAAGCGCCAAGTTTGGCAGAATTCAACCCATTGTGAATGAACTCAAGCTTCTTGCTGAACGATTCCCGGCTTCTGTTGCGGTGAAAAGGCACTTGGCATATTTCCACTGGCTCTTGGGAAATCGGCGAGAAGCTCTCGACTTTTATAGAAGCGTCGCCCTAATTTCTACGGAGGCGTGGGACTGGTACAACGTGGCAGCACTGGCGCTACTAACAGATGCGCAGGAAGAATTAGCCTGCTATGGTTTGGAGCGATTTTTCAATAAAGTCCCGCTTACTGAGGCAACGGATGCATGGTATCTATATGTCAGATTGCTGAGAAAACACTCCATTTATCGGCTTGCGAGCGCGCTGGTCAGAAGTAAGAGCCATGTCCTTTCGGATGAGGAACTTATTACTTTATTGGAAACGGGTATCTACTTGCTCAATGTTAGTGGTCACGAGGAGTTAGCGACTGAACTGGTTCAAAAATGGCTGGCAGAGAAACCATTGGCGAATCTAGTATTACAAGCTTTCAGTCCTCTAGATGGTGCACCAAGTGAAACTTATCAAGGGATGGCGTCTGAGTTAGATGCAGTGGTGAACAGAAAACCCTCTTGTAGAGACGTACCACATCAACCTCAAGGTTATGTCTATACGTACAAATCCTGGCGTAATTTTGGCTTCATAGAAGGGGTGGATGGGGGAAATTACTTTTTCCACCGAAGTGCTATTTCAGACGACGAGCTGTTTGATAGTATCCAGAACTTGGCAACGGGCGAACGGATACCTGTTGTCTTTGAGACCGCGCAAGGACCAAAAGGCCCGCTGGCCATCGGGATCACATTGTATCGAACCATCGAAGAAATGTTTATGCGTGCCACCGACTACGCTAATGATGGTGAATACTCCAAAGCGATTACTCAAATCAAAAAAGTCTTAGAGTTTGATCCTGACTACCCGTCTGCGCAAGAGTACTCTGAAAAGTGGCGCGAGTATGCCAGGGTCAGTGGTGTTCCTAAAGGTTCAAATCCCTATGCGCGCGCTAAGCGCGTGCAGTGGATTGACAAGGACCTCGACAGAGCAGCACAACTACTTCGTAACGCTATCAGTCAGGGGGATAATACCGAAAGTGCCGTCAAGGACCTGGCTGCACTACTGGCCCAGCAAGGCAAGCCCGAAGAGGCTATTCAGGTTCTGATAAATAACCGCAAGAGGATTCAAGATCAGCAGTCCGTGGATAATTTGCTGATCGGTTTCTACCAGAATGCTGGTCAGTATGACCAGGTCATGGCGTTGCTACAAAAGAAGATTGAACATGCAGCAACTGAAGGCAAAAAGGCGCAGATTCTATGGCAGATTGCAAATACCTACCTGAGGAAGGAAGACTATCCTCATGCTGAGAATAGTTTCAGAACGGTGCTCAAATTGCAGCCGGACAACAAGACGGCGCAAAGGAATATTGCGATTTGTCTTTTCAAGCGGGAGCGATACGAGGAAGCGCAAAGAATATTGAATCGGATTCTTGCGACGGCTCCAGATGTCCAGGCCGCAGACCTACTGGAGGCAATCAATCAAGCCCAGGCTGGTCAGCTTTTCCAAATTAATGAGATCATCATTGAAACAACACTCTCAGACCTTTCCAGAGAGATTAGTGGGTTCGCTCAGTTCTTCCTTGATCGTTGCGATTACCAGGGGGTGCGGCCCGATCACGTTCAGAAACAGGATTTCGACCATAGTGATATCCAGACACTAGAACAATTGGCTACGAGATCTCGAACTATTCGACCGCGTGAGCGTGCAGGCTACTACTTGTCCGCTGCCAAGATAACTTCCCTCTTGGAGGATGAAGACCCGAATCAGCTCTATAAATATCTTGGCCGGAGCTTTGCGTCGACGGGAGATGCGATTGTCATTGAGAGTAGACCACTAGACGCAGCACGTGAGTTTTATTGCGAATCGCTCAGTGTATATGATGGAGATCGAAGCCGAAGTGGAAAGGAACAGGATGCTGAGAACGCGCTGGTCCGCTTTTTGTTTTCCACTATGGGGCAAGCACAAATCCCTGTTAAACCCAGTATTCCTTCAATTGATGAAACACTCGAAACTGTCCTGGGTCGCCATCCAGACCGCAGCAAAGTCTTTGATGCTATTTCTTACCTTGTTTTTCGCAGTCGGTATGCCGCCAACCGCGTTCTGGACCGCCTCTATAACAAATCATCTTTGCAAGCAATGGCTGTGGAGTATTTAAAGTCCAAGGGTATATCTTTTGTTTCGATAAAGCGCTTAGATGACTTTGTCCGTTTGTGGAACGAGTTAATCAGAAAAAACCTTGACGAGAACCGTTCTGTTTCGAATGAATTTCGCTTTCTGACCAAGCTTGAACTGACCACTGCGTCGCTGGAGAGTAATATTGAGCGCGTTAAGACACTCGCCAACCGACTTTTCTTTGACCTGGATCAGCAACGGGTGATACAACTTCAAAAGATTTTCGAAACAGCACTGGAATTGTGCAAACAAACCACGTTCGAGGAACAGGAGCGGTTGTGCGACCAGATTGGCAATCGGTGTCAAGATTTGCTAAGGGAGATTGAAACGAGCCCGACCAAGCTATCTGTCGAGGAAATGTATCCTGTCGTAGAAGCAGTTCAAAAGAAAGTAAATCTAAAACTCGAAGAGCTGTATGAAAGTTCAACTCCTCAGTTGACGCTTCGATTGCCCGTGGAGTCCTATACTCCGGGCAACGAGCGGCGGATTGAAGCACAGATTGTGGTGAGCAACCGTATGGGCTGCAGCCCGGCTGAATCATTGGAGTTGGTAGTTCAGGAATACGAAGACACTTTTACCGTTAAATTGGATGGTTCGCTACGTGGTAGTGATAAGCGCATCCTCAAGGTCCCAATTCAAGTCGGTGAAGAGGCGCTACTTTCCCGGGCTTTCTCTTTGCCGGTTTACGCGCAATACCGTACACGCTCAGGGGATATCGCGCAAACGGCCGTTAACAACTTTTCAATTCGTCTGGATTCGGAAAAAGAATTCGAAGAAATTGAGAACCCCTATGCCGCCTATGCTGAGGGGGGAATAGTCGGTAATCCGGAGATGTTCTATGGCTGTGAGGAATTGATCGCTAACGTAGCAAAGACTATGCAAGAGTCTCGTGCGCAAAGCAAGTGTGTCGTCATCTACGGACAAAAACGCGCCGGCAAGTCGTCTATTCTTTATCACCTTGAGAATAAACTACAATCCGACAGGGATCTGCTCGTTCTAAACCTGGGGAATATCGGATCGATTCTGGATGAGCACTCATCCTCTCCCTTTCTGTACCAAATCCTCTGGGGAATCCTCAAGAAACTAGAATATGCCATTGAGGACAGAGTGTGTGATGGGCATAGGCCGCTGGACCTGTCCTTTCCTGACGATAAGGAATTTTACGACCATCATAGTCCCCTTATGCTCTTCAAAGATATATTTGAACGTTTCCGACGCGCTGCTTCTAAATCACCGGATTGGCGCAACGTCCGGGTCATCCTTCTGATAGATGAGTTCTCCTACATTTACGGCTACATTGCAAGTGGGCTGATTCCCGAATCGTTTATGAAGAACTGGAAAGCACTGTTACAGGAGAACTTCTTCAGCGCTGTGTTGGTTGGTCAAGATGTGATGCCTAAGTTCAAACTGCGTTTCCCCAATGAATTCGGAACCACGCAAGATGAACGAGTGACCTATCTCAGGCGCGACGATGCTATCAATCTCATAGACGAACCGATTCGCATCGGCGGGCGGCAGGGTGAAAGCCGTTACCGCGAACGAGCAATAGATCGTATCATAGAGTTGACAGCCGGGAGCCCGTTCTATATTCAAATACTATGCAATCGGCTGGTGGACTATATGAATTGCAAACGCGCCAGTTTGGTTACTGAGGCTGATGTGGAGCAAGTCAAGGAAGAGTTGATCCGAGGCGTAAATGCTCTGGGATCAGACAAGTTCGATAACCTGATCAACTCAGGCGATACTTCGGAGGATGCCATCAGCGACGAAGATGCGCTCAAAGTGCTGACCACGATCTCTGTAAATAGCCAGACAGGGCCGTGTAGCCGTCAGAGTATCGCCTGCGAAAAACACACGCCTATTGATGAAATTCTTGATGACCTTGTCAATCGGGATGTCGTGGAACGCGAAAGGGGCCAGTATTACTCTATTCGAGTTGGCCTTTTCAAAGAGTGGCTCGTTGCCCACCAATGAGGTGACAGGTATGGAACTGGACTTTGAGAATCCATTTGCTGACTATGGCGGCATTGTCCGTGGTGACCGTTTTATTGGTCGCCGCGATAGCTTACGAGTAGTGGAGAACCGAGTGATCCGCCCGCAAGAGCCAGGAAACCTGGCCATCATCGGAGATTATCGTATCGGTAAGAGCAGTTTGGTTTACAAAGCTGTTATGGATCGCCGAGAAGAGCTTCTAAATAGAAAGCAGCTTCCTATCTGGATCAACTTGGCAACTTACGATCAAGCTTCAAACTTCTTCCGTTCACTGGTTACGCGCAGTTACGACGAAATGGAGGACCATGGTTGGTTGACCGAGTCCATCATATCTGTAGCCAACCGCGCACTTCAAGACGAGTTGTCGTGGACCGAGGGCTATGGGCGCATCCAGCGATTCTTTGAGAAGATACGCCAGTCTGGTTTTCGCATCCTGTTTGTCCTCGATGAATTTGACCACGCCCGCTATTTGTTCAAAGGAGATATTTCAGGCTTTCAGGGCTTGCGAGAACTTTCTTATCGCCCCGAATGGCGCGTTACTTTCGTGACCACCTCCCGCCGTACCCTCCGCGATATTGAACTACAGACGAAAGCCATCTCCACTTTTGACGGCATCTTCAACAAGCATTACCTGGGCATGTTCGATGAGCCAGACAGGCAAGATTATTTTGCTCGTCTATCCTCGGTTGGCATAGAGGTCACATCATCCTTAAAAGAGCGGGTGCGCTTTTACTGTGGTGGTCATCCTTATCTTTTGGAAATGCTGGGCTACGAAATAGTAGAGTTGTTTCGGGAATGCCAAGTAACTGATGTGGATCAGGCTGCTCATCGTATTGAACGATCTTTTCTTGATCAATACGATCATATGGTCAGCATCTTGAGCGAGGACGGCAGCCTCAACAAAATGCTGCAAATCCTATTCGGGCCGGTTGTTGATGTGAAGCAAACTGACGTGGACGAATTCCAGCGTTGCGGTCTCATTCAATCCACCGAGCGAGGAAGTTACGTGGCGTTCTCTGCTCACTTCCAGACCTATCTGAAGTTGATAGAGCGTCAAAGCGACCTGTGGCCGATATGGCGAGAGACAGAAATCGCCTTGCGCAACGTCGTTACCGCCACTATGCTGGAACAAAATGGAGAGCAGTGGATCGACAAACTGGAGAAGGCACGCTCCAATCTAAAACCGATCTTCGAGAGATGCCGAGAGGCGCAACAAAAAGAGGAAAAATCGTTTGAGAGTAGAGCATCCCGTAATCTGGTTGACTTCACATATCCTCAAGACCTGTTCGCCATCATCTTTGCTGAATGGAATACCTTCAAGGCATTCTTCGGAAAGGATAAGAGCTACTGGGACCAACGCGCTCAACTTCTCTCCAAGATCAGAAATCCACTGGCTCATAATCGAGACCAAGCTCTCTATGATTACGAACGACAGATCGCCGAAGGGTACTGTAAAGAGATACTTGTAGTACTGAGGCCCTGACTCTGGTAAAGCGCTCTTGGTGTAGCTATAGACAAAGAAGCCTGCACAAGGAATTGCCGCCAACCTATAAGGATTGTAAATGGGTAAATGGGGGACGACCTTCAATAATTAAATAACTTGCCATAAAGTATATTTGTAAGTATGTTGCGGGCATGTTCAGGATAACCCGATTAGATACTCACGGTCTCTTGAATTATGTTATGATTCGAGGAATAGAATGCCTAAAGTGTTGTTGAATTGGGAAAGGCTATGGTGGATTTGGCGAGGAAATTTGACCTAACACCTGGTGCTGTCAGTTATGTGGCTTAGAGAGGAGAGGAAATGGCAAAGAAAGGGGATTACTAACTGGAGATTCGAGTTATTTGAATATTGAAGGTCGTCCCCATGTTTCACATGTTTCATGCTAGAGTAAAGATCTTGGATTGTCGGTTAAAAAAGGCTAATCGCAATTAGCCAGAGAAATCAGGTTTGGGCCAGGGAAGGGCAGAATAAGAGATATCGGGTATGATCTCTTCTCCTTTAGGCCTTATCGAAGTCTCTTCCCGCCACCGCAATCATAATGTCCCAGATTCTTTTTTTGCGGGAAAAACCCCACGTCCTGGGTCCCATGGACCACCTGATGGCAAATGGCACATTGAGAACCTTCAGCTACCCATTTCTCAAAACAGATCCGACAGACACCCCCCTTCCCATCATCCATAAAGATCTTCCCTTCTTTTTTCGAAAAGGCCTTTCCACAAAGAGCGCAATCAGTCTTACTTCCAAACATACCCATCAAAACCCCTCCTTTCATCTGTTGATAAAAAATGTTACGAGATTCTAAAGTTTCCATTGAAACATGAGGTGGTGAAAACAACGGCATTCAAGTGTAAACCGGTTATGGCAGTGATTAAATCATCTGATATAATCCTCTTATGCCTGTGAAAGACATAATAACAAATGAAGGTTTCAAGAACCTTTCAAAAAGATTACAATTTTGAAAGGTTATTCAGGGTGGAGAATTGAAATATTGCTCCGGGTTTCGGATTCATCATTGCCTTCATCTTCCCAATCATGTCCCCTTCTTCTTTATCCAGATTTCGGAGAGAGTCAAGCGTTTGCCTTATAGAACCTCCGTTCTTTTCTAATACAGCCTCAAAGAGATGAAAATGCCGGTGATAGAGACCGACTAACATGAGATAGGCATTGTTCAAGTCAGCGCTGCCGAAATGTATAAAGCGGTTTGTCTGCAACCTTTTCTTGATATGAGTAAATTTTTTAAGGAATTTGGAGAAGATCTTTTCCCTTTCACCCAGCTTCTCCTGGTAACTGGACGGGGAATTGTACAGTTGTGCCAACTCTTCCAAGAAAGAGGAGAGGTAAGAGGAGAATAGACGTTCATCTTCGATGGATTGTTGTGCCTCGATTGTGAATGGGTGAGAGGAGCCGTAAGTTCTTTTCAGAAAGAGGACTGCTCCCATCTTACCCACCAGATTGGCAAGCCCCTCGTTGAATTCTCCCTGCCCCTTCAAGTACAAGGTGGTGTGGGTCATCTCATGCAGGACGGTCTCCGCCAAGTCAACCGTAGATCCTTCTATCATATTCAATGTTAACGGATCATTGAACCAGCCCAAGGTACTGTAAGCTTCAGCCCTCCCAATAAACACGTCCAGGTCCTTTTGGGCCAGTCTCTTTTTTTCCTCTTGGGCACGGCCCAGGTCAAAGAAACCTAGGTAGGGCACCCTTCCCACTACTGGAAACCACCAGGTAATTCTCACGAGACTGTCTTTTGGGGATGCAGAGACCGTATAGATAGGGTTTTGGATGGATTTCAGATTGATGGTTTGGTAGTTCCGGGTTTTTTTTAATCCCAACTCTTTCTCCCCGAAATCCTTAATTCGGGCAACAAGACGAAGACGATTACGTTGTTCCAAACTGAGAGAGTCTGTTTTTAGAGCTGATTCCACAGGGATGGCATGATAGATGAGACTAAACTGGCCGGATGCCGCATGGAAAAGGTAGGTCAAGCGACAACCTGATCCAAAGAGGATCAGGAGTATGAAGATTCCGGATACGCCTCTCTTTACCACAATCTGATGATCTTTTTCCCTTCCCTCAGTTCTCCTCTTATCTTCTCCATGTGTCGAAGAGCTGCGATCTCCCTTTCAAGGTCAGACGGTTTTATCTGCAATCTCTCAAACAAAATTTTTGGTTCAACCCCACCAGTTTCCTCAAGGATTTTTAGAATCTTGTCCTGTGTCATGTTAAGTTGGGGACTTTTGCCGTCCTCTTTCATAAATGATTTTGCGCTATGAACGGCCCAAGGGTCACACGTACGTGTGGGTGAAAGGGCGTCCATGTAACAATCCTCGCACAGGGTTTGACCATGAAATTCCCTCTCTTCCCCATCTTCAATACTGTCTTTGCATCTTTCACACTCCATCACTTCACCTCCAAAACATCGTCAGTATAAAATATATTTTAAAATTAAAGATAAGTTCTATACCAATGCTGAAATACAATGAGATTCCACAGGTGCCAGGATGTATCCTGGCGACCCTTCATGTGTCTATTTATCAGTTCTTTAATGATTTCAAAATTAAAAAGTTCCTGTTTTTTAATATGATCTTCAGCCAAGTACTCATCAATGAGGAACTTCAACTCATTTCTCAACCAGGCCCCGATGGGCATCTCAAAACCCCATTTGGGCCTTTTGTGGAGGGAAGGGGGTAATAATTTCTTGAATGTCTCCATTAAAATAACTTTACCACTCTTCCCTTTGAGTTTTGTATCGCCTTTCAGTTGGAACACATACTCTACCAAGGTGTGATCCAGAAAAGGAACCCTGACCTCCAGTGAATTGGCCATGCTCATTCGATCAACCTTGGTAAGCATATCACCGGGGAGGAGACCCTTCACATCCATATAGAGCATCAAGTTAATGGTATCTCCATGAAAACGTTCCGCTTCGGTTTCTGCCATATTTCTCATCAGCTTAAGGTAGAGATCCTCATCTGGTGGCTTCTTTAATAACCTCTGCCTCAGGGTGAGATGAAAGACCTCCCGCCAATCACGGAACCGTTCCGGAAAGGAGTGGCTTGCACCCTTTGTGAATTTCTTGAGTCTTCTCACCATCTCCAGTCTGGGTCTATCCCTTGCATCAGGCAAGGCATTAATTATAGGTGCTATGACTCCTTCTCTAAAAAATGCGGGAATTTTGGAGTAGTATCTGGACCAATATTCCCCCGTATACATCCTGTAGCCCGCGAATAGCTCGTCTCCCCCATCTCCTGACAGGGCGACAGTCACATAATTTCTGGTCTCGCGGGAGACAATAAAGGTGGGGACTGCAGATGAGTCGGCAAATGGTTCATCCATATTCTCAAGAACCGCGGGGAAAGCTTCCAGGATATCCTGGTAACCAAGCTTTAACTCCTGGTGATCGGTTTTGTTAAATTCTGCCACGTCCCTGGCATACAGGGTTTCATCAAAGGAGGGGAGATCTTTGTAACCTATGGAGAATGTTTTAACTGGCCTGCTGGAATTCCTGGCCATGAGGGCGACTATGATGCTTGAGTCTATGCCGCCACTCAGAAAGGCACCCAAAGGGACATCGGATATGAGACGACGTCTTACCGCTTCTTCCATCAGAGTATGAAGATGGTCTTTTTGATTTTCTAGCTGCTTATGGGATGGGCCTGATGTGGATATGACATCTTTAGGTTTTGGATCTGGGGAGATATCCCAGTATGTGTCAACCGATATCTTTCCCTTCTCAGCCAGCAGGTAACTCCCTGGAACTAATTTTCGTATGTTTTTAAATATGGTCCAGGGTGCCGGGATATAATTAAGCGTTAGATATAGATCAAGGGCCTCCCAATCTATCTCCCTGTGCACATCCGGGTCACATAATATGGCCTTTATCTCTGAAGCGAAAATCAAGCACTCACCATCCCAGTAATAATGAAGAGGTTTTATTCCCAGACGGTCCCTCACCAGCCATAGTCTTTTCTGACGGGCATCCCAGAGGGCAAAAGCAAACATCCCGTTGAGATCTTGTAGACATTGAATCCCTTCATCTTCATAGAGATGAATGATTGTTTCACAATCTGTACGACTTTTTAATATATGCCCATTTGCTTGGAGTTGTTTTCTAAGCTTTTGAAAGTCATAGATCTCACCATTGAATACAAGCCATATGGATTCGTCCTCATTGTGCATTGGCTGATGGCCGGCGGGTGAGAGATCGATGATACTTAATCTTCGGTGTCCCAAACCGACAGAAGGGGCAATATAGATCCCTTGGTCATCGGGCCCGCGATAGGGAAAAGACCGGCACATCTTTTTCAGAAGATCTTCGCTTATTCTGTCTTTGTAAAAGTCAAGTTTTCCGCAGATACCGCACATCTTTTTGTCTCATTCGGGGATTGGGAGAAAAACCCTCGCCTTTAGGCGAAGACTTCAGTTCGATTTTTACCTAAAAAGGGTTCAAGGGTCCAGGGGGTCAAGGGATAACAAATACTTTGAAATGGTTTTCACTTGAATACTCGCATCCTTGAATCCTTGGCCCCTAAAGCTACCGGCTTCAGCCGGTGGGTAGTTTACTTTGTACTGATAATTTCATTTCATTATCCTCAGAAGATCCCATATGTCAAGACAACCTCTTTATCTCCTTATTATGTGGTTATGAGGCTAGGAGATGCTTCATATCTGGTTTGTGGGACAGACAATGTTGATGGATTCGTAAAAAGTCCTAACAAACTGTCATTTCGAGCGAAGCGAGAAATCTTTCGCGTGTAATATGTTGAAAAGATAAGATTTCTCCCGGAGTTTATCCTGAGTTATTCGAAGGGGTCGAAATGACACATTCAATGAATCGGACTTTTTACGAATATATCAATGCTTGTTTCACCTATCTTTTTGAAATTGACACCAGTAAAAGGATAAAGTAAATTACCTTATCTTCATTTTTTAAATTTAAATATATTCTGCTTAATATGTCTATCTGCAAAGTTCTCTCCGTTTGAATTGGGGGTGACTGTGGAAATATCATAAAGGAGTAGTCTATTATGAGAATAAAGTTTTGGGGCACTAGAGGTTCAATTGCCGTACCAGGAAAAGATACGATTTTGTATGGAGGCAATACAACGTGCGTTGAAATTACCCTCCAGAGTGGGAAGACGGTGATTATCGATGCCGGAACCGGTATCAGGCCCCTCGGTGATAAACTGCTGGCAGAGAATGAAAATGTGGAGATTTATCTCCTTATCACTCATATTCACTGGGATCATGTCCTTGGGTTTCCATTTTTCAACCCCATATATGAAGCATCAAGCAAGATCTTTGTTGACGGATATCAAAGCTGCATCAAAGGGTTACGGTCTACATTCGATAATAAAAGTGGGGACGGATTTTTCCCTATCAAGTTCGATGATCTCGATGCAGATATCAGCTATCTTGAAAAATTGAGCAGTGGTGCGCTTGAAATCGACGGAACAATGATTGAAACCATTCCACTTCAACATCCGCAGGGGGGATTTGGGTTTAAGTTTCGCGAAGGGGAAAAGACCTTGGTTTTTATTACCGACAATGAATTGACACATCATGCGTGGGAAGGGAGGTCTCCTGATGAATTCGCTAAGTTCTGCAAAGATGCAGATATATTAGTCCATGACTCTCAATACACGACTCAGGAGATTAAGACACGACAAGGATGGGGCCATTCCGATTATCAAACCACATTCGAAATGGCTTATAAAGCCGGTGCAAAAAAATTGATCCTCTTTCACCATGATCCTTCCCGGACTGATCCAGAGGTAAAAGCTATCGAAGTTCTTTGCAAAGACCTGGCGAACAAAAAAGATTCCAGCATGATTATCCAGGCGGCCAAAGAGAATAGTGAAATAGAACTTTAGCTGCCTTCACCCTTTCTTGAGCAAGTTATGCCGTAAACAGCGAAACCCCACATGAAACCGATAAGGTTACTCCCTGCTGGATACTCCATTCCTGATTCGTAATGGATGAGAATGGTGAATCAGATAACAGGAGACAAGATGAAAGATATCTTTGAAATGATGACAGTTACAGACAAAGAGAAACAAGATGAGACAAAGATCCGCCTTGGTATCTGCCTGAAAATTGGTGACACTGAAACAATCTGCCCCATATCCGGTATCTGTGATTCTTATGATGCCTTTGAGGTGGAAGTTGAAGCCGTAAAAAACAATCTTGAAAGGGTAATAAATAAGGCTAAAGAGATTTTTAGCGGATCTTCACTACAAAAAACACTCGAATTAAAAGCGGATATGGCGCCTGAAAAGATCTGGTCAATCCTTTCAAGCGTTGATGACGAGGATCTTTTTGTCAATAGTTTCAATGCCCTGGACGAAGTAAAGAGAAAAGAGGTCGCTGAGTATGTACTGACCCAGTGCAACATCTTTTCTGGAAAGGCATTGGTTTTTTCTGAACGCTATAAGAGTGAGTTAGGTTTTATGGAATGAAAAAAAGGTTCCCTTAGTTTGGATTCACTCATCGGGTATACTTTTGGAGGTCAAAAAAAGCCATAATTTTTCGGCTTTTCCAAACTTTCCATAGATCAAATTCCCAATTTTAAACTAGACTTTCTATTACACTGTTCATTTTTGTCTCTTCATATCATTAAGCACTTCATCAACTTGCGATGGATTCATGAATCCCATATCAACCAGTATCTCTCCTATAAGCCTGTGCTTTGTTTTCTCCAAATCTTCTCTTACCTGAATCTTCATTGCCTCGATAAGCTGATCCAGTGTTATCAATCCTTTTTCCACCGCTATAAAACCAAAACGTTTTTTGGGCATCTTATCCTGCAACCTTTATAGTCTTTAGCTTAATAGATCTTATTATTATGGGTACCGAAGTTCAGTGTCCTACGAAAGTACACAGATTCCTATTTTTCTAATGAGCATCCAATTATTGCCTTATCCAACAAAGATTTAGGATCTTCTCCATCTTCTGGGTAGAATGCAGCGCCAATCAGCACATCTCCCCAGTTATGTTCTTTGGAAAGTTCATGAATTCTTTGCCTGACAACATCTAAACCATCTCTATCTGTTTGTGGCAGCACGATATGATACCTTCTCTGTTTAGACTCAATTAATTTGTCATACCGGCGTAAAAACTTCTTCAAAACATGAAAAGAGATTGCCTTTCCTGGCATTACCTTGCTTAAGCCCCTAGGCGCAGAATGGGGGACTTCTACCACTAAGACACCAAATTGAAATCCAAACCTTTTCGAGCGGCTGATTTCCTCTTCAATAAATTCCGTCTCTACCTCCAACTCCTGTTTTTGCCTTTTACCCAAAAACCAGAACATGGATTTCTCCTATTACGATTAACTGCAAAAAGATATAACTCACATTATTACTTGATAGCATTTAACGGCCTCGCGCTTATTTTTGAGCTTTATTTCACCTTTTTTCTGGACGTTGAACTGCCGCTGGACTTGGTGATATGTTTTTTCCCCGATAATTATCTCCCCCCCTTTCGCAATCTGCTGAAACCTTGCAGCAGTATTGACTGTATCACCAATAACCGTATAGTCCATCCTGTTTTCCGAGCCTATATTCCCAATGATGGCAATGCCTGTGTTTATACCAATCCCTATCTCGAATGTCTCCTTGCCCTGCCTTCTCCTAAGTTTCATCAATTCTCCAGTAGCTCTTTGCATCTCCAGAGCCGACAGTATGGCATTAGAAGGGGCATCGTTTTCAGGGGATAGGAGCCCAAATACAGCCATAAGCTCGTCCCCTACAAGTTTATCCAGTATTCCACTGTGTTTGAAAATGATATCCACCATGATACCAAAGAATTCATTAAGCATTAAAACAACTTCCTCAGCCGCCATCCTCTCAGAAAGGGTAGTAAAAGATCTGATATCTGCGAAAAGAACAGTTACCTCTTTTTTTTCGTTTTCAAAAATCTCGCTGCCCTTGGTATTTATAAGCTTCTCAACTAGATTCGCTCCAACATATCTGCTCAGTTTGTTCCGTAATCTTTCCTCTTCCTTTGCTTTTTCATAGGACAAACCTAGGTCTTGAGCGTAACGCATCAGCTGCACGGACTGTTCTCTAAGGTCTTTGTTAGTATTCTGTAATCTTTTGATGACTGCATTAAAATTCTCAGCAATATCATTCATCTCTTTATCAGCATTGATCTGGATGGGTTCATTCTTTTTGCCATTTCCAATCATCTTATTCTCTGGCCAGACTACCAAGCTGGTCGGCAGATCTTCTTATGACTGAGAATCCCGTAAGAATAGAAAAGAGAGCTAAGGGAGAGAATAAAATGATAGTGTCTGCCAGCTCGATTTTTTCGATAATAAACAGATAAATAACCAAGAGACACGGGATAATAGTCAACATAAAAAAAGAAACCCGTGCTTTCCCCTTGAAGCTTCTGTAATCTTGATATTCCGATTTCGCCATGATTCCACTATGGATCTATCTAAGCTAACCTATAGTTTTCTCTGTCTTAGATGAGCCTTTCAAGGTGCAAGGGATTCTCAAACTTAACCGCTATCCTGGTTCTCCGCCCTGTTTCTCTCTTACGCGGATCGTCTGTACTATTTATCCTCACAACAGTTGCTTTTCCTTTCATGTATGCCTTAACCTCATCAGTTCCCGGCAAATGAATGGAGATCTCCAGTATCTGGCCCGGAAAATATTTTTCCCTCTGTTTTGTGACGAACTTTGCCCCTCCACCGGATACGTCTTGCAGAACGGCCCTATCTGTGTAGCTATTACCCTCAAAATCTTCAGCTAAGACTTCCAATACAAATCCAATTGAAATGCGCTCAAATTCTCTTCTGTCAAATTCTCCGTTAGGTTGACTTTCTGTGTCTTTCATTTAAATTGGGAAAACCTTTCGCTCTGAAATAGACTTCAATGAGGATTTTTAACCTTTTTTACCAATCGCCGCTACATCTCCTCGAACATCTCTCTCACTACGTATAAGGTTCGATAGATTTATGTCTTCTTCAGTGCCGACCTCTTCTTTGATTGTTAAAACCTCATCTATATTTTTTAGAAAAACATCTGTCACATCCGGGTCAAAATGTTCACCACGTTCTTTTTTAATAATATCCAAGGCTACCTCTACCGGATACGGATCTTTGTATGGACGCTTAGATGTCAGAGCATCAAACACATCTGCCAGGCCCACTATCCTTCCTTCTATAGGAATCTTATCTTTTGAGATTCCCTGTGGATACCCCTTGCCATTCCATTTTTCATGATGAGTAATAGCGATGCTTTGGGATAGTTGTAAGATTTTAGAACTGGAACCGGCCAATATTTTTGCGCCAATGGTTGTGTGAGTTTTTATGGTCTCAAATTCTTCATCTGTAAGTTTGCCAGGCTTCATCAAAATATTATCCGGTATCCCAATTTTTCCCACATCATGCATGGGTGAGGCATACAATATGTCTTGAACCTCTTTTTCTGACAAACAGGATTTTTCAGCGACCAGAGCACAGTATCGACTCATGCGCACAATGTGGTCACCCGTGTCTTCATCCTTATACTCAGCTGCCAGCACTAGCCGATGAATGGTGTCAAGGTACGCTTTTTGAAGCTCTCTGTTGGACATTTGTAAGTCCGAGTGAGTCTCGCTTAGATCCTCAGCATATTTGAGAAGCTGATTATAGGAGGCCTTCAAATCCTCTCTTTTTGCTTTTTCCGATTTGTAGATTTCAGTGAAATCCTGTGCATACTTTTCTAGCTGTTCAAAATTTGAAAGCCTTTTCTGTAATTTTGAATTTTCCATAGCATAGCTCCAATTACAAGGTGGCTACTTTATAATATCTTGGAAAGATAGCGCATTAGGATCCAAGTACTTCTTCGATTTTCTTTATCAATTCCAAAGGACTGAAAGGCTTCACAAAATAGTCATCAGCCCCCGCATCAAATCCCGCTTTTTTGTCCTGTTCTTGGCCTTTGGCGGTCAGAATAATAACAGTACAATTTTTAGTCTCTGGGTCGTTCTTGAGAGCCTTAGTGGCCTCAATGCCATCCCTGTCCCCACCCATCATGACATCCATGAGGATGAGGTCAGGTTTTTCCTCTTTGGCAATCTCAATAGCCTTCTTGCCATCTTCAGCCTGTAAAATTTTATAGCTCCCCGTCCTGAGTGTAACCTCCACGAGTCGCCTCACTTCCATCTCGTCATCGACAATAAGAATCTTCTTCATGTTCATCTCCTTCTTTTAGTTCTGTTTAAGGTGGTTCAGCTATTTAGTCATTCTATTTATCCTGAAATTTACTATTTTCACCTACCGGTATGGTAAATCGGACTGTGGTGCCTTTCCCATACTCGCTCTCAACCCACACCTTCCCTTCATGGGCCTCCACGATGTATTTAACGATACTCATGCCCAATCCCGTGCCGCCGATCTTTCTGTGTATTCTTTTGGCGCGGTAGAATTTTTCGAACACTTTTTCAACCTCATCAGGAGTCATCCCTATACCCTCATCTTCCACTGATATCTGGTAGTAATCACCCGCAATCTCTCCGTGCACTCTGATCAGCCCCCCTTCAGGAGAGTATTTGATCGCATTTTCAACGAGGTTCTTCATTACTTGCTCCAGCTTTTCTTTATCTGCAAAGATTCTAGCGGGTTTCTTTGGAAACGAAATTTCAAAGCGATGCTTTGTAGCCAATTGTTTAAAATAAGAAACTACCTGATCCGTGACAGCCTTGATTTCAAAAGACTCCGGGATGATATCAAATCCCTGGCCTGCCTCTAAGCGTGAGATATCCAATAGGTCATCGATGATCCCTTTTAGAGTGATCGCCTGGCTGTTAATATAACCTAAAAACTCCCTTTTCTCCTCAGCAGGGAGGTTGTTCTGGTTGAAAAGGATTTCGGAAAATCCCATGATGGAGGTAAGCGGTGTTCTCAACTCGTGGGCAGCGGTTGAGATAAAGTCGGTCTTCATCCGATCTACCTCTTTTTCATAGGTCACGTCCTGAATAATAAAAATAATTCCACTCTGCTTATCATCTGTTTTCACCATAGGCGACGTCCTTGCACGCATGATGCGCGGATGGCGTTGCTCTTTGCTAGGAATCTCGAAGTCAAACTCGTATCCTGGCTCTCTTTCAACCAAGGCAATCTTGACTCTTTCCCTTAGCGTTTTATGTTTGATTGCATAATCGATGGGCCTATCTATCACCTCGCTCAATCGGATATCTAGAAGATCCTCAGCAGCACGATTCATCAAAATGATCCGTTGGTAGAGGTCCGTTACAATTAGCCCATCCCCGATGGATTTTAAAATCGAATCGATTCGATCACGAGACTCCTCTGAATCGTAAAGGGCACGGTTGAGTTCTTTGGTTCTCTCCTCCACCATGCGCTCCATGTCCTTAGCATATTCCTTTATCTCCATCTCCGCACGCTTGCGCTCTGAGATATCCCTCAATATCCCAATAGCATTCCATCTGTCTTTTAATTTTACCACTGACATCGAGAGCTCTATCGGGAATTCTGTTCCGTCTTTCCTTACAGCTTCCAGTTCGAGTGTTTTACCTACAACCGGCCCCTGGCCTGTTGTCTTGAACTTATTAGAAGCCTCTCTATAAGCTTGATAGTAACGCTCTGGCGCAAGAAATGCGTGGTATTCTTTACCCAAAGCCTCTTCACTCGAATAACCGAATATATTTTCCGCCGCGTCATTCCAAAAGGAAATATCTCCTTCATCATCGATCATGATAATTGCATCTTGAGCTGAAGCGCTTATGCTTCTGAATTTCTCCTCACTTTCCCGAAGCGATTCCTCAGCCCGATCGCGCTCTCGCTCAAGATCTAAGCTATGGAGCGCAAAAGTGATGTCTGAAGCAACCTCTTGGAAAAGTGATTGCCCCTCCTCGAGCTCGGAGAGCCCGGCTGAGACGGTGACTGTGAGCAGCCCATAGAGCCTATCCTCCCGTCCCAACCGGATAGTCATCGCCTCTCGGCCATGGCAATTAGCTGAAGCAAGACAATCGACACACATGGACACCGGATCTTTCGTGACTACAATGCCCGCTTGTTTCAGCGCCCTTCTACCGCAACCGGGCACCTCGCCGCGCTTAAGTCCCTCCTCCAGCTGTAAGAATCCCGTACTCATCCCGGCCTCCGCTGCCGTTACCAGTCTCTCTGACTCATCCAGCAAAGCGATCCAGGCACTGTGATACCCGCGGGTTTCGATGAGGTTGTCGCAGGCCCTTTTTAGCAGTCGATCGCGGTCTTTTTCCGTCACGATGAGCTGGTTGACCTTGCGGATGGCATACAGCAATCTGTTGAGATGTTCTATCCTCATTTCAGCCCGCACGCGGCTCAATGCTTCCATAAAGGCTACGGATAGTGCTTCGAGAGCTTGCTGATCGGCTAAATCAAATCCCGATTCTTTGTTGCCCAAACCGATCATACCTATAGTTTTACCAGCTTGCTTCAATGGCACACCCAGGAAAGAGGTTATCGGGGGATGACCCTGGGGAGTGCCAACCCGGTCGGGATGGGAGGTGGGGTCGTTGACTATCCGGGATTTTTCATCCCTGATTGTTGATCGATCGATACCGCGTATCTCCATATCCTTAGTCAATAGTGTAGCTTCCGAATCCGGCATCTTGCAGGCATCCCATCCTGGATTACTTATTACAATGGTATCGAAACGACCGGCCGGATTCACCTCGCCGATAAAACCGAACTTGCTATTGGTCAGTTCCTCTGCCACCTCAAGACACACGGAGGCTACCTGTGCATCGGTCTCACAGGTCAAGGCCTCACGAAACACCTTGTTAATCCCTTCCAACAACTTGTTTTGGCGAAGGATTTGTTCCTCCATCTGCTTGCGCTCGGTGATGTCCTCAAATGCATTGATAAACTCAATCTCTCCGTCTTTAGTTGTATGGGTGACAGCAGTGACAGAACCCCAAAACACACTACCGTCTTTGCGCTTGAATCTGGTCTCATAGTTTCTGACTGGCCCCGCTTCACGAAGTCTGGATAATATCTCTCTTTCTTTTGGGTCATAATAGTGGGCATCAGCTGGCAACTTTATAAATTCATCTTTAGAGCCGTAACCAAAAAGCTTCAATACCGTCGAATTGAGTTCGGTGACGATCCTTTCGGTTCCCGGAGTAGATATGGCGATGCCGACGGGAACAGCTTCCATCAGGTTTTGAATCCTTTGTTCCGACTCACGCAGTTCTGATGTTCGCTCCTCTACAAGTTCCTCCAGATGCTCACGGTGGCGCCTCAGCTCATCCGCCAGCTGCTTGCGCTCGGTGATATCACGACAGGAATAAAGCACTGTCCCCCTGTCGATAGACACACGCTTCACATTAATGAGTAAAACATGTTTATTGCCAGCTTTGTCTACTATCTCCCGCTCGATATTCTGTATCTCTCCGTGGGTTTCTAGTTTATTACGATCGAAAAGATCTCCCTCTATCAATTTTGAAATATTTTCTAATCCCCGGACCTCTTCAAAAGAATAACCGAAGATAAACTCCACGTTTGGACAGATAAATGTAAGTGTTCCTGTATCACCTGTAATGAAGACGGCGTCTGAGATATTACTGAGAATAGTCTGATGCAGAAATTGTTCCTCTCGGAGCACCTTTTCCGCCCGTTTTCTCTCTATGGCATTTCGAATCGTTCTGATTAAAAGATCCTCAGTCAATTTATCCTTGACCAGATAGTCTGTAGCCCCCTTCTTCATGGCCTGCACAGCCAACTCTTCATCGCCGGTGCCAGTAAGAAAGATAACAGGAACCTGAACCCGCCCATTTTCATCTGATAATTCCTCTATGAACTCAAGTCCATCTGTGTCCGGCAGTCTGTTGTCAAGCAATATGCAATCAACAGCCTCGGATTTGAACAACTCCAGGCCTTCCTCCCCTGTGTAGGCTTGCAAAATTATGTATTCACACTGAGGATCCTTTTCAAGGAATCTCCGGACGGTTTCCTGGTCTTCCGGGCTGTCGTCCACAATGAGGATCTTTAATCGGTTCTTATCCATAGACCCCTCCCTACTTTGGAAGAACAACGATCTCAAACCAATAATCCTTGAGCCGCCGGATGGCGTCCATGAAGCCGGAAAAGCTCACCGGTTTGATTATGTAGCTGCTGGCACCGTTTTCATAACACAGCTCAATGTCGCGTTCATCACTTGATGTAGTCAGAACCACGACTGGTATTTTTTTTAGCTCATCATTGTTTTTTATTTCATTCAAAACCTCGCATCCATCCGTTCCCGGAAGATTAAGATCGAGTAAAATAATGCCGGGACGCGGAGATTTTTTCGGATCAGCATAAATCCCTCGCCTGAATAAAAAGTCGAGGGCTTCATCGCCATCCTCACAGCGGAAAATAGGATTTGCAAGTCCCGATTCCCTTAATCCCCTTTCTGTGGCTTCATAATCTTCCGGACTGTCCTCGACGATTAGTATCACTTGACCGGTGTCTAGGCTCATTGTTCTCCTCCTTGCAAAGTAAAGTAGAAGGTTGTCCCTTCACTGTAAATGGATTCCACCCATATTTTTCCTTCATGGTGTTCTATGATTTTCTTAACGATGGTCAATCCAGCGCCTGTACCCCCTCCATATTTATCACGGCTATGCAATCTCTGGAATATTTTGAAAATCTTGTCCTGCTGTTTTTCCTTTATGCCGATGCCATTATCGCGAACATAAAATACACATGGATTTTGATCGGCTTGAAACCCGATCTCGATCCATTTTTCGGGTTTGTCATTGTATTTAATGGCATTTGTAATCAGGTTGGAAAACACTTCCCCCACACGCACCCTGTCACATACAATAGCCGGCAATTTATGCGGGATCCGGATCTCTACCCCTTTCTCCTCCAGGGAAAACTTTATAGAATCGATGGCTTCCTCGACAACAGCGTTAAGATCTGTCTCTGAAAAAGCAAGTTTCAAGCGTCCAACCCGTGAATAGTAGAGTACAGATTCTATAAGGTCCTCCATGCGCTGGGTCAGCTGCGTCAGTCTCTTTAACTTCGAACGGCCCTTTGACCCCAGTTTGTCTGCATAGTCTTCCTGCAAGAATGAAGAAAGACTGCGTATACCCCGCAGTGGTTCACGTAGATCATGAGAAACGATGTATGCAAAATCATCCAGTGCTTTGTTGCTTTTATCAAGTTCAGCCATTCGCGCCTTGAGCTTCGCTTCCGCTCTTTTAAGATCAGTGATATCCCTTGAAATCGTGGCAATGGCAGTGGGTTCTTCTGCTTCGTCTGTCAGAAGGGAAAGAGTAAGAAGAACAGGATTTTTCTCCCCAGACTTTTTCATTCGCAGCCCTTCCACATTTCGGACTATTTCACCTCGTTTGCATCGTTCTAACAGCTCGTCAGCCTGTTCATACCGTTCTGGTGGAACAATGGCCTTGATGGGATGGCCCAGCAACTCTTCCCGTGTCCAACCGTAGATGCGCTCAGTCTCCTCGTTCACATCTATGACATTACCCTCCAGATCTTCGATGATGATGGGATCAACCGCATCCGTGAAGACTTTGGAATGGTTCCGTATCCTATCCTCGGACTGCTTGAGCTCTGTGACTTTTTGCTCTAATTCCCTGACCCTTCGCTCTAGCTCTTCATAGGTTGGTTTTCTGGCCCTTGGAAAATCCTCCAATTACTCTTTTACAGAGCATAGCAATGCTTCATTATGATGCTCTCTCCCTTTGAATTCTTTCGTATTGACCTCAAGTAGGATCATCCCTTAAAGCTTGTGTCTGCCAGCTGGGAATAAAATCTCGTCACCACAGGGATGAGTTCAGTGCTCAGTTGGTCCTTTACTATGCAAGCACTGGCCCCTGCTGCTTCAGCCGCTTTTTTATATTCAGAGACTTCGTCGGGGATGAGCATCACCACCTTAGCCTGCGGAAAGATTGCCTTGATCCTTCGGGTAGCCTCGATACCACTCATTTGGGGTAACCTAATATCCATCAGAACAATATCCGGTGGCCGGTTACAAACCAGGGAAACGGCTTCTTCACCGGTTTTCGCATCCAGAAAATCACATTCCGGGAAGTTAGCTTCGAGCGAAGCCCGTATTGATCTGCACAATCCATCGTGACTTTCAACAATCAAGATAGTGGATTTTGTAATCATATTGTCCTCTTGAGTGCCCTTTATAAGAAAAATGCTCGTTTCCGATCCCACTTAGCCTCACCAGCATAAATAGGGCACAACTTGAAATTAATTCAGCTTCAGATTTAACATTTTTCGAACCGTCTCACTAAATTCTTGTGCGCTAAAAGGTTTAAATATGACACCATCAACATGGCTCCCTTTTAGCTTTTCCAAGACTTTTTCTTTATCCGAACCCGTTACCAAGACAACCGGAGTACCCGGAGACTGTGCTTTAATACTTGAGGCAAGGGACCAACCGTCCATGCAGTCCATGTCCAAATCCGTTAATACAAGATCTATGGCATTATCTCGAAATAGATCCATGCCTTCGTAGCCGTTTTGAGCAGCAATGACCTGGTATCCCATATTAGAAAGAAGTTTCGAAAGGACTTTTCTAACGCCATTTTCGTCATCAACCACAAGTATTCGTTTCATTTTAGCCCCCACTTTGTTTGATACCGGCATCTATGGCTCTCAATAGTTCCTGATCGTCAAATGGTTTATGGAGAAAGGCAACAGCACCTTCTTCCATTGCTGTTGTGTATGCGTCGCCATTATCATGTGCCGTTATGAATACAATGGGTATTTTAGATCCAGAAGCTGCCAGTTGTTTTTGCAGCTCCAGACCACTCAGCCCAGGCATCCTTACATCGAGGATCAAAAGACCCGGGTCCTCCATATGACCAGCATCCAAAAATTCCTGTGCTGAAGTGTATGTTTTCACGCGGAAACCAACTGACTTGATCAATCTTCTCAGTGCTTTGCAGACCGACGGGTCGTCATCCACCACCCAGATGGTCGGATTGGTATTCGTCACAGTGTGCCTCAACCATAATTAGAATTCTTTGAAAATGAAAAGGGGATTAATAGTTCGGACTCAAACCCAAATGAGCGAAAGTTGGGTTAAACTTTGTTATGGAAGGATTATAAAGGGGAAAAATCGGGGTGTCTATTGGACCTTGGTCTTATACATGTAGGACTTTAGTCCAATATTAAGCAAGCTAAATTAACTAAATTCAGCTAAAGTGACTGAAATTAGAAATTTGTTAAAAGCCCACCCTGATATAATAGGAATCTGTTCCTGAGCCATTTATTGTTGACAATGAAAGGCTCGCTAAGTATATATAATTAACAATAATGTTTATTTAGCATTCCTGATGAAACTACAAGAACTAAACAGAATTAAAAAACTATATTTCGGCTACGAGGAGATAGCCAGAATTTTCGGCATAAGCCTTGCCTCGGCCAAAGTGACTGCCAGTCGTTATGTAAGGCAAGGTCTGCTGCTGAGGATGAAGAAAAACGTGTATGTGCGGCGGGAGGTGTGGAATGCGGCAGGGACAGAGGAAAAATTTTTACTCGCCAATCTGGGGCAGGTACCCTCGTACATATCGCTCATGACCGCCCTGGAATACTATGAGGTAACAACCCAAGTGCTAAGAAATTTTTTCGAATCTGTGGCTATAAAAAGAACGAAAGAAATCAATCTGAATGGCTCCGTTTTTCGATATACCAAAGTCGCCAGCGATCTGTATTTTGGATATAAAAAAGAAAAAGATTTCTTCATAGCGACACCTGAGAAAGCTCTCATGGATGCAGTTTATCTGATGTCTTACGGCCGCTATTCCCTTGACATTTCTGCTTTAGATGCAACAAAACTAGACAGGGATGAAGTCAAACGTTTGAGTACCGAATTCCCATTAAAAACACGGAATATGTTAAAAAAGTATGGATATCTTAAGACAGCATGAAGTATTCGAAATAGAAGTCCTTGAAAAGATGAACAGCGCCAAGATGCTTGAACCGCTTGTCTTTGGTGGAGGGTCAATGCTGAGACTCTGTCACGAGTTGAACAGGTATTCGGTTGATCTTGATTTTTGGTTTGTTAAAAAGATATCGAAGAATGCTTTTTTTGAAACAGGTCGAAAGACTTTCGAGAAAGACTATGAAATTACTGATGCACAGATGAAGCACTACACGATCTTTTTCGAATTACGGTCTGCTCAATATCCAAGGCGACTGAAGATTGAAATAAGAAGGGAATGGAGAGAATGCGATTACCAACAAACAATCGCCTTTTCCAGATTCAGCACGAGGCAGGTGTTTCTAAAGGCCCATACCCTGGATCAAACCATGAAGAATAAAATCGAAGCGTTTCTTGACCGCGGAGAGATCAGGGATTGCTTCGACATCGAGTTCATGCTTCGCAGGGGAGTTGAGATGCCTCTCAAGGACGAAGAACAATCCATTGTGTTTCAGAAGAAGCTTGCTCGTCTAAAAGACAGAGACTTCAAAGTCAAGCTCGGCTCAATCCTTGAAGACGATATTCGGGAATATTATGCAATAAACAGGTTCCGTTTTCTCCAAGAAAAACTGGCCTCAATGGTTTTATAACTTTATGTACTTTAAAGAGCAGGTTGGATACCCACCTTTTCAGCCATTCGGACCAGATCTGCTAGGGATTCGGCATGCATTTTTTCCATTACACGGCCACGATGTACTTTGATGGTTTTCTCGCTTGTCCCCAGCTCAAAAGCGATCTGCTTGTTCAAAAACCCCTGGACCACAAGAGCAAACACTTCTTTCTCACGTGGGGTCAAACTATCGATCCGCTTTTGAATTTCACTGATTACGGCCTGATCCAGTTTAGATTTTCTATCTCTTTCGATAGCCTCGTTTATGGCATCTAAAAGTGTTTGATCGTCAAAGGGCTTCTCAATAAAATTCACGGCACCGGCCTTCATGGCTTTGACGCTCATGGGAACATTGCCGTGTCCGGTGATAAAGATAATGGGCATGCTGAGCACGGCAGAGGCTAATTTTTCCTGCAGGTCAAGCCCGCTCATCTCCGGCATCTGGACATCAAGAACCAGGCATGAAGGCCCTTCACAAGGATCTTGTTTCAGATACTCCTGAGCCGAAGCAAATGTTTCCACCTTGAACCCCACCGACTCTATTAACCGAGCCAGACTCTTTCGGACTGATGGGTCATCATCCACCACGAATACAGTCGCTTCAGTTGATGTCATTTAGCTCTCCTTGTAGATAGGGATAGTAAAATGAAATGTCGCACCACCATCGGGATTATTCTCAGCCCACAACCGGCCTCCATGAGCTTCGATAATGGACCGGTTAACCGAAAGGCCCACCCCCATACCTTCCGGCTTAGTCGTGTAAAACGGCTCAAAAATCCGTTTGAGATTCTCTTCATCAATCCCGGTCCCATGATCACGGATACTTACCTTGACCTCTTGTTCATCTTCTTTTCTCGTAGAAATGATCATTTTTCGGGAACCAGCATCAGTATCTGCCATGGCTTCTGAGGCGTTCAGGATGAAATTTAAAATTACCTGCTGCAATTGAACCCGGTCACTAAGGACAAGAGGAATGACGCTGTCTAATTCTACCTCCATTGCAATATTCTTTATGATCGCTTCACTTTTCACGATGATTATAACTTCCTGAATAATGTTGTTAATATCAAGGTTCGTTAGATCAAACGCGTCTTTTCTGAATAATGAACGAAGCCGGCGTATCACCTCGCCCGCTCGTTTATCATCTGAAATGATATCAGTCAGTATGTCTCGCACCTCCTCCAGATCCGGTTTATCACCATTAAGGAACCGTTGGGCAGCCTGAGCATTGCTCAGGATGGCTGTAAGGGGCTGGTTGATTTCATGGGCCAGAGATGCTGAAAGCTCCCCCAGCGTGGCCACCCGCGTCACATGGGTTAATTTTTTCCTTTGCTGACGAATCTGCTCCGCCGCCTGCTTGCGTCCTTTGATTTCTTGCTTCAATAACTTGTTTACATCTTGAAGTTCAGTGGTGCGCTCTTCCACACGCATTTCAAGCTCGTTATGGGATTTTTTTAAAGCCTCCTCCGCCCGCACCCGCTGGATAGCCGTGCCCAATTGCATCGCTATCCCTTCCAGCACCTCCACCACCTCCAGAGGGACCATGTTCTCCCGAGGATCGGCCACGTGGATCAAGCCCAGGATGCGGTTCTCTACGCGAATTGGCACCAGCGCCACGGATTCGTATCCCACCTGATTGCATACATTGCGGGTTCGCCCCTTCTCTTCTTCCGACACCGTGGCCAGGAAGCGCGTGGTACCGTTCATATAGAAGGAGCCGCCTTTCGTGTAGAAAGAGTGCTTGGTATCAGCCACCCCCTTGATGACGTTAATACACATGCATTGGTCGGACTTGATCGAAAGGGGGCTTTCTGATTCGTAGAATCTTCGGCTGAAACCCACATAAGCTTCGTAGGGGATGTTGCTTTCCTCATCCAACATGCGCAGTCCTACAGCGGCGCAGCCGGTTAAGTTCTGGACTTCTACCATAAATCCCTTGAGCAGAGGGCTCATCTCCATGTGCCGGTTCGCGATTACGAGAAAGCGATGGGAGACCCGCAGCGTCTCCTCCGCCCGCTTGCGCTCGGTGATGTCCTGGTAAATCGCGTAGAAAAGAATGCGATCACTCAACTGAACTGTCTTTGCACACACATGCACATTTCTGATCTCGCCGCTCTTGGTGCGATGCAGGGTTTCGAAATCGTCACTTCCATCGCGAATTACTTTTTGTATATGCTTTGCTGTTTCCTCTGGTGTTTCTACCGTTTCGAAGTCAGAGACTCTCAGAGTAGCAAATTCCCCACGGGTGTAGCCCAATTGCTTGTATGCGGTTTCATTCGATTCGATCATCTTTCCTGTTTCAGTGTCTATCAGAAGAATGCCATTCGGTGATTGCTCGAATAATGTGCGATAGCGTACTTCTGCATTCAGATACGCCTCTTCAGCCCGCTTGCGCTCGGTGATGTCTTCTCCAGAGCTCAGCGTACCAATAATTTTCCCTTCTTCATTTTGTAGAACCGCGTTATGCCAGGCGATTATTTTTTCTTTCCCGTTCTTTGTTATGATTCTCTCTTCCACATCTTCTACAGGTCCTGTTTGACCATTCATCAATTTGTTAAAAATCTTTCTGACGTCCTCAATAGCATCATTTGGCAGGAAATTGTGGAAGTAGTTCTTTCCTAATATCTCTTTTTCAGAGCTTTCAAGAATTTCGCAGCCTTTCTTGTTAACAAGAATGATCTCCCCTTTCTCATTCAAGGCTAAGATCATGACACCCGCGACATCCAAATACTGTTGTGATCGGTCTCTTTCTCTCCTAAGTTCGGCCGTGCGTTCCTCAACACGCTTTTCCAATTCGCGTGCATTTTGTTTTCGCTCGGTGATGTCCCGAACAACACTGACAATTCCGATGTGGTCTCCTTGATCTCCTTTCAGAAGGGTTACTGTGTGCTCGGTCGGGAATATCTCTCCGTTTTTCCTCTTGGCCTCAAATTCAAAATTCGCCGGTTCACCCCGATTAAAAGCCTCCTGAATGATTTTCCCAAATTCCACGTATTGATCCTGACCTACATGGAGGACCGCAGTTGAAAGACTGGCCAACTCCTCCCTTGAATAACCGAACATTCTTAACGCCCCATCATTCACATTGACCAGCTTTCGGTCCGGCGTCACCACAAGGACCGCTTCCTCCAAGGAATTGAAAATCCTTTCTTGCCATAACCCTGCTATGCCATTGGCTGTTTCCGTTTCCCACAATCCTGCGATCTGCTTTTCCAGCTCCGTCACTCTTCTTTGTAGATCCTCATAGGTTGGTTTGGGGGCCATTATAACGTCCTTTACTTTACATCAAAAAAGTGCCTAAAGTGAACCAGAATGATTAAGATCCTTACCTTTAGGCACTTCAGACTTTAGATAACTTTCAACTCTTATTATTCTGTCATATATTCAAACTTCTCCCAGAATTCCTTGTCCTTTTCTTTCCAATCAGGGCCAAATTTCTTCTTGCAGTAAGTGTTCCCTAACCTTTCAAACCACCGCCACCAAAAACTTTTCCCTTTTTCCTTGGCTTCCAATATGTCATTTAGAAAGGTTTCAATGTTTAGCATCTCCTCTTTGGGTACATATGAGGCTGCCCCTTCCTTGTAAGATCTGAAAATATTGTCGGGGCTCAGGGCATGGGCGGTCAACATAACGGCGATCACACCTTTCTCGTTGGCAATTTCTAACAGTTTATATCCATCAACTCCCATGATATCCAAAATGGCCATATCGAAATGTCTGTTTTCCAACAGTTCTTTGGCTTCATCGAAGGTAGAAGCTCTCACCACATTGCACATGGATAGCAACTCTTCTAATGTTTCCAAAACATCAGGCTCATCATCCACTAAGAGAATCTTTTTGCCGTCTAATAAACTCTTTTCCATGATCACCTCTCTCACACCCTTCCCCTCATCTTTGCCCCTATGTGCAAAATATTTAAAGACCTTTTAGATGGACAACAGCTAATAAATCGAGACGCTTTTCCGGAACATGGGGGGACGGGAATGATAAGTCTACCAAATCGTTAAAATAATCCTTATTATCCAACTATCTCTGCTTTTTTGAAAAATTTCCTGTTCACGTAATACACCCAGTGGAAACTCATGATATAGGAATAAAGATAGGTTCCCACCACAATCAGGATCATTGCCCTTACTATGGCCATGGTGTCACCTTGTAGACTATATGCTGGCACATAACCGAACAGGAACGGTGAAAGGTAGAGGAATTTTGCGAACTTGAACGAAGAGAGGGCAGTTTTCCACATGTTGGCCTCGGCAATGGTAGCGCCCGCAAAGGCGGCGATGCACACGGGAGGAGTAATGTTGGAATCCTGCGACAACCAGTATACGATCATATGGGCCGCTACCTCATTCACTCCGAGATGGGTCAGGGCCGGGACCGCAACCACGGCGGTGATAAGATAGGCGGCAGTGACAGGGACTCCCATGCCGAGAACCAACGAGGCTAGTGCAATGAGTAAAATGGTGAGGAAGAGTCTTCCTGCTGCCAGTTGAATCACAATATCCGCAAAGCTGAGGATGAGCCCGGAAAAGGTCAGAACTGCTATGATAATGCCGATCACCCCAACGGTGGCACCAATTTTCAGGCTTTGTTCCGCACCGGCTCTCGAGGCCTCTATAAATTCTTTAGGGCCAATTCTGGTCTCTTTTTTAAACCAGCTGACCACCAGGCATGTGACGATTCCAATCACAGCGGCAAAACCTGCAGAATATCCCACCAACATCAAGACGGTAATGATGATCAATGGCAAGGTGTAGTACCACTCATTTTTCAGGATCTCCATGGGACTATGTTCGCTTTTCTCCCCCTTGATATTGTGGATCTTGGCCTCATAGTGCACCATCATGAAGACACTGAAGACATACATAAGGGCAGGGAAAATGGCAATTACCATGATTCTGGAATAGGGAATGCCCGTAAGCTCTGCCATGATGAAACCACCGGCTCCCATGATAGGGGGCATGAACATCCCTGCAATGGAGGCCGCAGGTTCAATTCCGCCAGCAACATGGGGTTTGAAACCCGCCTTTTTCATCATAGGAATAGTAAAAGCGCCAGTGGAGACAGTATTGGCAATGGCACTGCCGGAGATGGACCCGAATAGCATACTCGCCAGGACGGAGACCTTGGCCGGTCCTCCTGTTCTGTGCCCAACGGCTGCTAGGGGGAAATCAATGAAGAAACGCTGCGCCCCGCATTTTTCCAAAAATGCCCCGAACAGCACAAAGAGAAGCACATAGGTGGCGAGCACATTGGCCATGATGCCGAAGATGCCATCACTCTTGTAAAATACAGTGGTGCACAACCCTACAAAAGTATCACCCGGATGGGCAAAAAGTTCGGGGACATACGGGCCAAAAATCCCATATGCCATGAGCAGACAGCCTATAATCACAAAGGAGAGACCCACCACCCTTCTAGCCAGCTCAATCCCTATCAGAACTCCCATCACGGCAATGGTCTGGTCGGTCACTGACTCTGCGCCGGTGCGATAATTAATGGCCTCGAAATTGATAATCCAGTACCCGATAGCGGTGATGGAAAGGACGATGAGGATATAGTCAAGGACTCTCATGAGCTTGTGCTCTGATCTGTACAGCAGAAAGACCAGAACAAAGGTTATGAGGCAATAGATGCCCCTGTGGTACTGTGTGGCTGCCGGTCTCAAGACGGCAGAGTAACAGTAAAAAAGGAGCAAGGCGACAGCCAGTAAATTAAAAATCACCTTTTCTATCTTATGTAATTTATCATACACTTTTTCACCTCTACGATTATTGAGATGGCCTTACAGTGGCAATGAAGAAAGTGGCAAGCTAACCCGCCGCCTTTTCTCCTATTCCCGTATTCCCTTTATTTGAGCACCCCTTTCTCTTTCCAGAATTTCTCTGCCCCGGGGTGTAGAGGGGTGACGATCCCCTTGATCCCATTTTCAATGCTCATGGCCTTGGCCGACTTGTGGACACTGACCATGTATTCAAGTCCTTCTTTGCTGTAGACATACGACAACAGGTTATAGACCACATCCGCTTTCTCTTTGCTATTGGCCACCCACAATGTTGAATCCTGAAATGTGAGGGTGTCTACAGTCACCCCCTTGTACGTGTTGGCAGGAATAATAACCTTTGCCAAATAGGGATATTTCTTCAGCATGCCGATTCCTTCAGCATCTCTATAGACATGAACCAGGTGGATCTTATTCTGGAGGGCTGCTTCTATCACCGCGGCATTGGGAAAGCCCGCAAATACCCAGAAAGCATCTATCTGGTTGTTTTTGAAGGCGTCTGACGCCTCCCGGTAACCAAGGAAGTTTCTATCAATCTGATCCCATAGGCCAAGCTCCGAAAAGAAGAGCTCCGCACTTGCGGCTGCTCCAGACCCTGCACCACCTACACCTACTCTTTTGCCAGCGAGCTGTTTCGCGCTCTCAATGCCAGCCTCTGCTCGAACGATGAGTTGCGCGGGCGCTCCGTAAAAATATGCCACGGCCATTACATTTTCATATTTCTTCTTGTCTCCTTTCATCATGCCGTTTCTTGCCTGAAACACATCACCCGCATACGACACGGCAAAATTGGCCTTTCCGGAGTCGGTGATCCTTATGTTCTCAATGGAACCCCCAGATGAACTTGCCAAGACGTTTATCTTATGCTTTTTGGCCAATGTGGAAATGGCACTGGCGTAATACTGGTAGGTTCCGCCGGACGGGCCTCCGGAAAACTTGTACATCCTCGCCATTGCGCTAGAGGTAAAGGTTAATATTAACAAGAAGGAAACACAAATAACCGTCATAATCAACAGAGACTTCTTCATGACCATCGCCCTCCTTTTAGAAATATTTATTAAAGTGTTTCCCATGTCAGCCCAGACTGTGGGAAATTGCCTAATACTCGAACTTCTTTGGTTTAATGACTTTACTTTTTCTCGGACATTCTCCAGTTAGACGAGGAAACAAACTCTGCCGTAGCTAGATCTATGGGCCAGATGCACTCGAATTTGCCATTAATGATCTGTAACACCTGTGTAGGGAGGCTATTCTGCCTCTCGAACTTGTTATACGAAGAAAATTTAACCGGACCGAAAGGCGTAATCATGTCCGTTTTATCCAACGCCACCCTTATATCCTGTGGAGAAAGAGTTTTGGCCCGCTTCAGGGCATCCGTCACCACGAGGAGTGCAGAGTACGCCTCGGCCCCATGGTAGTCTGGTTTCACAGCGTATTTACGGACGTACTCGTCGTAGTAAGCTTTCGTCCCGAGGTTTTTTATCTCCTGATGCCAGAGGGTTGCCGCTAAAACGAAATTGGCATCATCTCCGGACTTGACGATGAAGTTTGGGTGAGTAAAGCCTCCGGCCCCACCGCAAAGCAATGATTTGATCTTTAATTTCCGAATCTCTTTCACGATAGCAACAGCATCTTTTAGATAAGAGACCATGTAGATCACATCGGGAGGTTCTCCTATCACCTCCATAGGGGCGAGAATACGATTGTAATACTCTGGTTGGAGCCTTTCCTTGTGATAGGGAATGATTCTTCGGATATCAATACCCTGCTCCCTGCAGAACCACATCATCCTCAGAGCCGCACTGGTCCCGTATGGGCTGTTTTCATAAACGATTGCAATGGATTTTGGGCTGATTTTTTTTAAAAAAAGATCTTCAAGCCCTGCCGTATATCCACTGGCCGGCGGGTTGAGTCTGAAAATATTTTTCCACCCCCTTTGAGTAATCCTGTCATCAGCAGCGGTGCATATCAGAAAAGGCCGGTCCAATTTCTCTGCCATCCCAGCCATATATACCGTATTGGTACTACTGTACCCTCCCACAAGCATGGTTGCGTTAGTTTCTTTGATCAGTTTTTTAATAACATTTTCTCCCACCCTCCGATCTCCCTGATCATCAGCGTAGACAAGCTTTAATGGTCGGCCCTTGGTTCCCCTCCCTTCTTTGTTGATGGCCTCTTGAGCCATTTCGAAAGAATTGCGCATCATGCTGGCGAAGGGAAACTTTTCAGAATGGACGACACCGATAATAACGGGTTCGGATGCATAGCTGCTCTTCAATGCAGAAAAGGGTAATAAAAACAAGAAAATAACGAGAAAGCAGAAAATAGATTTTAATCCGTTTTTCATTATTCGCCCCTCCATCATGGCTAAGCAAAGGTTGAAGGTAGAGAATCTTAATCACATATGCGGTCGATATAGATTTCAAATTATAGGAAGAGAATGAGATCTGTAAAACAGGCTATTTCTGATTTTTTTGTAAGAAATTTTCTTACAGATTAGAAAGACATTGCGAGGATCAGGTTTCAATAAGTCCCATCTGAATGGCAAATCGCGTCAGTTCTGCATTGTTCCTCAGATTGAGTTTCTGGAGCAGTCGCGATCGGTATGTGTCCACAGTCTTGATGCTAATGTTAAAAGCCTCCGCAATTTCGCGATTGGTGTGACCTAATGCCAAACGCCTCAGAACCTGAGTCTCTCTATCAGAAAGACTATCTAAAGGAGACATGCCTCGTGTTCCCTTAGCCATTCTAAGCGCTAGCATTTCGACTGCCGTCTCTGTGAGATAGCGCCCTCCGGTATATACCTTACGGATGGCTTCCACCAATTGTTCCGGAGCAGAACGCTTCGTGACATACCCCATGGCTCCAGCACCAATGGCCCGAACGACGTATTGCTCTTCCTCATGCATGGTCAGTATCAGAATAGGGAGGTCAGGATTATAATAGTGAAGCTGGCTGACAACTTCCAGTCCGTCCATCCCGGGTAAGGAGATATCGATAATCGCCACATCAGGTAATGTCTTCTTAACTTTCTCGATAGCTTCCTGGCCATCTGCCGCTTCTGCAATGACCACCATATCGCCGGCATCTTCCACAATTCGACGAAAACCTTCACGAACAATATGATGATCATCCGCCAACAGGACTTTAATCATTAGTCTGTATCTCCATTGCCATGAAGAGGTGCCTTAAAATAGACTTTGGTACCTTTCCCTGGTTTTGATTCAATCTCGAGGTTGCCGCCCACTAAACCAGCCCGCTCACGCATCCCGGAAATACCCATACTATCGGCATCTGAGAGAATTTGGGTGTTGAAACCAACACCGTTGTCCACTATTGAGAGTTTCAGGATATCGTTTTCTGCCTTTAGATTGACATCCACATGTGTGGCAAAGGAATGTCGGGCAACATTCGTCAAAGCTTCCTGAGTGATCCGATAGGCTGCTGTAGACAGAATATCACTTATGTATGGTATATCGAGATGATTGAAAACACACGCAATCCCAGAACGTTTCTCAAATTCCGTTGTGTGCCACTCCAGCGCATCGATGAGTCCTAAATCATCGAGTACTTTCGGACGAAGCCGGATGGCCATACCCCGGACCTCATCAATGGTCTTATCGACAAGGTTACACATTGTCAAGGCCCGTTCTCCAGCTTTGGGATCATTCTCCTTAAGATGGTCACGCAGCCACACCGACTCCATACGCACGGCGGTGAGTATCTGTCCTAATTCATCATGAAGCTCCCTGGCTATTGCTGCACGTTCTTTCTCCTGTCCGTTCATAATTCTAGCTGATAGTCGCCTCAATTCATCTTGAGCTTTTTTAAGTTCAGTTATGTCCGTCGCAATTCCACATAAGCTCTGGATAGCCCCATGTTCATCATAAAGGGGAAATTTTATTGATAGATAGGTATGAAAGCCGTTCTCTTGAGGAACTCGTTCCTCTACCTGGAACGGGCGGCCTTCCGTGAGGACTTTCAGATCATTCTCACGAAACTGGTCGGCGGTCTCTTTTGAAAAAATCTCATAGTCTGTTTTACCCTGTATCTCCTCATTGCTTATGCCAAACAGCTCTTCATATTGGTAATTGACCAACAGATACTGGAACTCCCTGTTTTTAATAAAGACGATGGCAGGGGTGTTTCTAAGAATGCTTGTGATCTCTTTTGTCCTCTCCTTTACCTGAGCCTCTAGGTTTTTGGAATACCGAGTCAGCTCTTCTTTGGCTATTATGAGCGCTTCTTCTGCATGTTTCTGATCAGTTACATCACGACTAAAAATGGCTACTCGTACTACTCTTCCTTGCGCATCGAAAATTGGGTATACATTTGTATCCCACCATTTTCCTTCACGCTCATCTTCATAGCGGACGGGCTTGCCTGATTCAAGGACCTCCTCATGATGAGCCTTTCTACTCTCGGAAATATCGGAAGAAAATAGATCAAAGGCACACAAACCAACAAGTTCATCTATATTTTTCCCTAATGCATCGGCAGCGGGACTGTTCAAGGCGAGGATGGTTCCACTGGTATCTAAGAGCAATGCACTATCAGTAGGGGCATTCAAGAGAGCACGGGCTGTTTCTTCGCTTTCTCTCAGAGCTTCCTCGGCCGCCTTTCGTTGGATAATGTCTTGACTTGCCTTCCCGTAAAGATAGAAGACTGACAATCCAATTAGGACACACAATGTTAGTATTATTGGAACAGTGGTCCTCATTAGGGGATCCGAAACCTTTTTGGAAATTGAACTGATGCTGCGTAGGAAAACAATATTCCAACCCGGATAATTATCCATTCTTATCTGTCGAATCAGATATTCGTTTCCTGAGCGATCAATGGCATGAGACCCATCATTACTCTCCAGACCGGTCCAATTCCAGGGTCCTTCACCAAACTGTTTTGACAGGGCTATTTGAGCAATTTTTTCAGGAGGAAGTTTCCACAGGAGATGGTAAAGCCAATCATTGGTATCTTCTCAATAAATCGGGGTAAAATGCCCTTTTGAACAGGGATTTCTATTTTGGCCAAATTTTTTCAAAATTTAGTGATATAAGACTTGCGTTCCACTTCCTGATAATATATAGTATCAG
>Ga0180009_10000500_pt1 | contig 54492 bp, 46 predicted proteins | sample OS_PC_MetaG_FD_123537 | JGI IMG/M metagenome (GOLD analysis project Ga0180009, IMG submission 123537) | Groundwater microbial communities from the Aspo Hard Rock Laboratory (HRL) deep subsurface site, Sweden - OS_PC_MetaG | ecosystem: Environmental > Aquatic > Deep subsurface > Groundwater... | reverse complement strand
TAAATTCCTTCTCTCGTATTTTTATAAGATTTTCATGGGTCTTTTACAAAATTATAATAAGTAGCCGGTTTGTCAAGCCCAAAATTAACCTTTGTGCCCCAGGAAAATGACCCCCTCCTTTAAAAAAAACATTTCCTTTTCATTCAATTCTTTTTTCTGATCTCTACGAAAAGCTGGCGCCAAATTGAAAAGGTCCGCCAAAGGTTCAAAACCCGCCAAGGTCAACTCAAGCACTGGAAACTCTTCCAGATTGCCCAATATCTTAAAACACCTATTTAACTCTCCATTGCAACAACAAATTTAGGAAAGACCCAAAAAATTTTCTTGACAGCTTTTTGAAATTATGATTTATATGTTTCAATTAAAAAATAATCATGAAATAAAAATTTCATTTTGCCAATCACCGGGCTTTCCTAAAATTCCCCAAGGGAAGGAACTCAGTGCTAGCGGAGAGACTGCAGAAAAGCTATCAGTTCCTAACCAAGCAGCAAAAAAAGGTTGCCGACTTCCTTCTCTCCCAAGGCCCCGAAGCCGCATTCCTATCTGCAGCCCAATTAGCCAACCAGGTTAAAGCAAGCCAAGCGACCATTGTCCGATTTTCGCGTTCCATAGGCTATGGGGGTTATGTGGATTTGCAAAAAGACTTACAGAGCTGGATTAAAAAAGAGATATCACCTCCGCAAGCTTTGCAAAAGGCAATCGCCAAAGACCGAGGGTGGGATATTTACTCTGAAATCTTCGCCATGGACATCCAAAACCTCAGCGAAACTCAAAAGGCCAACAGCAAAGAAATCTTAAACCGAGCAGTCGAGGAAATCATCAGGGCTAAAAGGATTGGCTTTACGGGTTTTCGCAGTTCTCATTCTCTCGCTTATCTGCTTTGCTTTTTCATTGGGCAGGTGCGAAAAAACTGTGATCTTTTAGAGATAAGTTTGGGAAATCTACCCAACCAGCTCATAAACTATGGAAGCAGAGATCTCCTCATTGGGATTAGTTTCCCCAGATATTCTTCGTCGACACTGGATATTTTGAGGCATGGCAAAAAGGTTGGATGCAAAATTATGGCAATTACGGATAATCCGGTTTCGCCAATCGGACAAATATCCGATCTCGTGTTAATCGCGGGGCATAAATCCTCAACCTATTTCAATTCTTTTTCTAGCACTGTCACGTTGATCAATTGCTTAGTAGCCGGTGTATCTTTAAGGAACAGGAATTCAGTAAAAGTGTTGAAATCGGTCGATCAGATTGTGAATGATTGGAGATTTCTTTTGATTTAGTATGAAAAGAATAATCTGTAATTTCCGGAGGAGGTCATGGAAAAAAATAAAAAGGAAGGAGAGAGAGAGGGGGTTGCTCAGGCCTGTGAGCTGGTTTGGCAGCTGCGCGGAGAAGCAGGGCTTAGGCAAGTGCAAGGGGCGAAAGCCGGCTTAGCTCACTGTTCTGGAGGATTCGTGGCCCAAGATACAGGGGCATCCACAGTCATTATTTTAAAACGTTAAAAGCGAATAACTTTGAAAAATCTTCTTACGGAGGAGGAATGAGGTGGAAGAGAAAATTAGACCTCTTACAGGAGTTCGAATTTTAGGCTTAGAGCAGTATATTACAGGCCCCTATTGCACCATGCTCTTGGCCGATGCCGGGGCGGAAGTTATCAAGATCGAACCTCCCGGGACGGGGGATCCCCGACGATCTCTTGCCCCTTTTGCCGTCAACCAGAAAGGAGAAAAGTCAAGCGGCGGATTCATGCGTTTTAATCGAAATAAAAAAAGCCTAACTTTGGATCTCAAGCAGGAGCAGGGGAAAGAAATCTTCCACGCCCTCATCCAGAAGTCCGATGTTATCGTGGAGAATCTTCGACCGGGGACCCTGGAGAGGCTGGGATTTCCCTACCAGGTCCTACAGGAGATCAATCCGGGGATCATTTACGCTACCCTGAGCGGTTTCGGAAGGATGGAAACCTTAAGGGGTCCTTATTGGGATCGCCCCGGTTTCGACATCGTGTTTCAGGCCATGGGGGGATTGATGCACAATGTGGGGGAAAAAGAGGGTCCTCCTTTATTTTTGGGCGTTCCCTTGGCTGATATTTATACCCCTATGGTAGCGGCCTATGGGATTGTTATGGCTTTGAGGATGAGAGACAAGACGGGGTTGGGTCAATACGTGGATATCGCCATGTATGATTGCATGACCGCCCTCAATGAAGGGGCGGTTTTAATTCATTCTTACAACGGAGAGATTCCCGGCAGGGATCAGCCGCGCCTGCAAGCTCCTCAATGCGCTTTTAAGACTAAGGACGGTTACGTCGCTCTTATCGTGCCGACGGAAGACATGTGGGTCCGATTTTGTAAGGCCCTCGCAAGGGAGGACTTGATCAAGCATCCCTTGTGCTCTTCCGGGGTTCTTCGGGGGAAAAATTTCGATAGTTTTTTGAAGCCCATACTGGATGAATGGTTTGGCCAGAGGACGAACGATGAAGCCATGCAACATCTTCTGAAACAGGGAGTTCCGGTGGGGCCTTCCCAGACGGCCAAGGAATTAGTGGAGTGCCCTCAACTTAAGGCCCGGAAGATGATTCTCGATATAGAAGACCCGGGGGGGGGAAAAAGAAAATCGTGGGATCTCCGGTTAAGCTTTCTGCCGCCCCGGAGACCAGCCCCCAAACGGCCCCTCGTCTGGGCGAGCATACCGAAGAAATATTAGAAAATCTTCTGGGCTTTGGCCAAGAGCAAATCAGTGAACTGCGGGAAGGAAGGGTAATTTGATGAACTCAGACATGGCCATTCTTCAGAAAGCTCGGGAAGAGCTGCAGCAAGTCCTCGTCCAGGAAGTTCTTCAAGCCCTCAAAAAGAATCAGATCGACGCTTTTTACGTATCCAATCGGGAAGAGGCTTTAAAGAAAGTCTTGTCGATGATCCCTGCCGGCTCCAGCGTTGGTTATGGTGGATCTCTAACTTTGGATGAGTTGAAGATCAAAGAGGTTTTGAAGGAAGGGCATTACCAGTTCCTCGACCGGGGCCGGTCGGGAGTCTCCGCGGAGGAAATGTTCCGACTGCGGCGGGAAAGCCTTCTCTCTGATGTCTTCCTGTGCAGCACCAATGCCCTCACCAGGGATGGAAAATTAGTCAACATCGATGGGATCGGCAATCGCTTGGCTGCCCTGACCTTCGGACCAAAGAAAGTGATTGTCGTGGCCGGCATTAATAAAATTGTGGACGATTTAGAACAAGGGGTAAAGCGAATTCGAAACCAAGTCGCTCCCCTCCACGCAAGGCGTCGGGGATGGAAGGTGCCCTGTGCCAATACAGGTACCTGTATGGATTGCCGATCTGTGGATCGCATTTGCGGCACCATCACCATAACCGAATTTCCAAGAGAAAAAGGCCGCATCACGGTTATTCTGGTGGGAGAATCACTGGGTATATAAAAAGGAGTTTCTGAAATGGCCGCGGGAAAAACTGTTACCACCACATCGGAGATTCTCGTGAAAAGGGTTTACACCCCGAAGGACTTAGAAGAAATAGGATTTCAGTACGACCGAGATCTTGGAGAACCCGGTCAGTATCCATATACCCGCGGAATTGATCCGGAAATGTACCGCCAAGATCTCTGGGTCATGGGGCAATATGCTGGATTCGGTTCAGCAGAGGAGGCCAATGAAAGGTATAAATTCATCCTCGCCCAAGGAGGCACGGGGTTTTCGATAGCCCTTGATCTGCCCACCCAGATCGGCCTGGATTCTGACCATCCTTTGGCCCGAGGAGAAGTGGGCAAAATTGGAGTAGCCATCGACTCTCTCCGGGATATGGAGATTATTTTTGATGGAATCCCCTTAGACCGGGTTCGACATATCCGGACGAGTGCCTGTTCGATCGGGCCCTTGGCTCTAGCTTGGTTTCTGGCGGTCATGGAACAACAAGGAGTCTCCCCCCAGCGATGTAGCATTATTCTCCAGAACGATGTATTGAAAGAATACCCGGTGCGAGGAACCCAGATTTTTTCTCCCCAGCCGGCTCTCAAATTCGCCGTGGATACCATCGAATACTGTGCCCGGGAATTGCCCGGCTGGCAGCCTTTAATGGTTTCCGGGTACCATTTTCGGGACGCAGGGGCGAACGCCGTTCAAGAGATCGCTTTTACCTATGCCAATGCCATTGCTTACATAGAGGAAACTCTAAAGAGGGGCGTGCCGATTGATCAAATTGCCCCAACGATTCGGCTTCATTTCTGTGCCAGCATGGAACTTTTTGAGGAAATTGCCAAACTTAGAGCCGGGCGGAGGATGTGGGCCAACCTGGTGAAAGAGAGATTTAAAGCCCAAGATCCGCGTTCTTGGATTTTCCGGCATCATAGCGGGACATTAGGTGGAAATCTGACTGCCCAGCAACCTTTCAATAATATCGTGCGAGTTACCATAGAGGCCCTCTCGGCCATCTTAGGGGGTTCTCAGTCTCTACGGACTTCCTCCATGGATGAAGCCTATGCCATTCCCACCGAGGAAGCAGAGAAGTTAGCCATTCGAACGCAACAAATCATCGCTTATGAGAGCGGGATTACGAAAACCGTGGACCCGTTGGGCGGATCCTATTTTATAGAAAGCCTTACCTCAAAAATTGAAGAGGAAGCCAACCGTTATTTGCAGAGAATCGAAAATATGGGGGGGGCCATCCCAGCTATAGAGAGCGGATTCATTCAGCACGAGATTGATGAGAATGCCTACCGGGTACAGAAAGAGATTGAGAAGGGGAAACGCATCATCGTAGGCTTGAACAAGTTCGAGACGCAAGAAAAAGTTGCCATCAAAACTTTCCGCTCAAACCCTCAAACAGCCATCCGCCAGGTAGAAAGGCTTAATAAAATCAAAGCGGAGAGAGATGCAGCCAAAGTTCATTCCGCCTTGGCAGAGGTTAAAAGAGCAGCCGCAAGCGATGAGAACTTAGTTCTTCCCATCCTAAAGGCGGTAAAGACCTATGCTACGATCGGAGAAATTTGCGATCAATTAAGGGAAGTCTGGGGTGAATACCGCCCCGAAGCCATTCGATTTTGAGAGTATAAAAAGAAAGAAGGGGCTCTTCAGAATAAGAGGGGGAGCATCAGGGGACGCTTTCCCCATCCTTACCGCCCCAGGAAGGGGGCTAATAATACAGGTTGGACTTTGAACTGCCTTCAGGAATGATTTTCCCATTTCCTCCAAAGATCGTGAGCGATATTGGGGGGACAGTGTAAAGGGGGTCTAATGGTGCGAGAGGAGACGAGTGGAGCGTTTAAAGGGCCCGGGAATATTTTCCTTACCCTGACGGGGATAGCCCTGGCCTCTTTCCAAATTTTTATCCTGGGCTTCTACATGATCGACCCCTGGAAGCAGCAGAGCATCTTTATGATCGTCATTTTTATCCTGGGTTTTTGGGTTTATCGGGGGGCAAAAAAAACGCGCCGGGCCGGAGGAATCGATATTCTGCTCATGGCCTGCGGCGTAGCCCCGTGCATCTATATTCTTCTGTTCCATGACGACCTCCTGGTGACCCTCGGTTCCACCCCCGAAACCATAGACTTAATTTTTGGCGTGGGCATTTTAGCGGCGGTGCTGGAGCTTACCCGAAGGAGCATCGGGCTGCCCATGTTTGTGATTGCCATTATCTTTATCGCCTATGGCTATTTTGGCAATTACCTTCCGGGTTTGCTGGGGCATTCGGGTTTTTCGTGGAAGAGGTTGGTCGGGTTTTTTTACAGCACCGATGGCATCTTTACCACCCCCCTGATGGTGATGACTATCTATATCTACCTCTTCCTGCTTTTCGGGGCCTTCTTCCAAAGTAGTGGCGTCGGGAAATTTATCATTGATCTGGCGAACGCCGTTGCCGGGGGCACCCGAGGCGGGCCGGCCAAGGTCGCCACGTGGGCCAGCTGCCTTTTCGGAATGATCTCCGGAAGCGCCATTGCCAACGTGATGACCACCGGGTCCTTTACGATTCCCATGATGCGCCGGCTGGGGTATTCCCCCACCTTTGCGGGGGCGGTAGAGGCCACGGCTTCCACCGGGGGGCAGATTATGCCGCCCATCATGGGGGCAGCGGCCTTTATCCTGGCCGAATTTGTGAACCTTCCCTATTACCAAGTCATGATCGCCGCTTTTATTCCCGGGTTCCTTTATTACGCCTGCCTCTTTTGTCAAATAGACTTGAGGGCCGTATCCCAGGGCCTGCAAGGATTACCCAAAAAGGACTTACCCAAATTGTGGCCCACGGTAAAAGAGAGGGGGCATCTGTTCTTACCCATTATTATTCTGGTCTTGGCCCTGGTTGTTATTCGTACCTCTACGATCCGCGCGGTGCTCTATGCCTTGGCGTCCACCCTGATCGTCTCTTTTTTCCGAAGGGATACGCGGATGGGGCCGGAGAAAATCTTCAAGGCCATGGGCCAGGCGGCCAAATCGTCGATAAGCATCGCCGCGCCGTGCGCCGCCGCCGGGATTATCATCGGGGTCTTCGGCCTCACGGGGCTGGGCTTACGGTTGACCTCTCTCTTGGTTTATTTGGCGGGAGACCAACACTTTGTCCTCATGGTCTTCTCCGCTCTCGTCGCCCTCATCCTGGGGATGGGCCTTCCTACCAGCCCGGCTTACATCATCTGTGCCGTCATCGCCGCCCCGGCGCTCATTAATTTGGGTTTCAATCCCTTGGCCGTCCACCTGTTCATCTTTTATTTCGCGGTGATCAATTGTATTACTCCACCGGTAGCCCTGGCTGCTTTCGCCGCCGCCGGTCTGGCCGGCTCAGACCCGATGCGCACGGGGCTCGCGGCCACTCGTCTGGGCATCGTGTCTTATTTTGTTCCCTTTATGTTTGTTTACAACCCGGTTCTTCTGATGAACGGGCCAGCCTGGCAGATTCTCCACGCTTTCTTGACCGCTTTCCTTGGAGTAGCTGTATTGGCCATGGGTATCGAAGGAAGATTTTATGCCTGGAAGATAAAATGGAACCTCTTCCAGAGGGCCCTTTTTATGAGTACGTTTCCCTTATTATTGCATCCCGGACTGTGGACCGATCTCATTGGCTTAGCAATAGTGGCCGCAACCGTTTTTTCCCATGGTGGATTTCGGCAAAAGATTTTGAACCGGTTTTCAAGAACGACTTCCCCTTCGATCGATATGCCGGAGGGATAAGAAAGGAGAGGAAAGATGAAAAAAGAGAAGAACTATTGGGTGAAAGTGTTGGGAACCTTGGTTATCGCGATTTCTTTCATCATTTTAACCTATTCCCCCGGGTGGGCGGAAGCCACACGTTTGCGGATGGGAGGAGGTCCATTGGGCACTGCCATTCACTCTATGTGCGCGGCTTGGGCCGAGGTAATGAACAAACATTTAAGGGATAAAGTAGAGATTTCGGTTCAAGTTACCCCGGGCACTCGTCAAAATCCGATCATGATCCGGGATGGACAGCTGGACCTCGCCGGGGCATCCAGTTCTGGAGATTTTCCTGCGTGGAAGGGTGAGGAATTAGCGAAAGGGAAGCCCTGTAGAAACATCCGTCTGATGTTCGCTTATTCCCAGACAACCTATATCTCTTTCTGCCTGGAGAAGACGGGGATCCAGTCCTTTGATGATTTTGCGGGCAAAAAAATTGGCCTGGGCTCTAAAGGGTCCCCTACCTCCAAAACCTCCGAAGAGTTCTTTAAAGTCAACGGCGTGCAGGCCAGGTTTTTCTACATGAGCCCCAACGAAATGATCGAGAGACTAAAGGATGGGCTTTTGGATGGTTCCATCTATGGAGTTTCTCATCCTTGGGCGCCCCTTTTGGATTTGACCAGCGTGGCCAAGGTCAGATTCTTAACCTATCCCGATAAGTACATCGAAAATTTTCTGGAAAAACATTCCATTTATGTTCCCGCCAGCATGGCAGCAAATACCTACTCCAATCAACCTCAGGAAATAAAGACCTTTGGCAGCATCATGGCTATCAACGCTGCTGCGTCGGTTCCTGAGGACCTTGTTCACCTGCTCGTTAAGACAACCTGGGCCCATGCGGATGAAATAAAGAAAGCGGCTCCTTACGCCAACGCAATGACTGTTGAGAATACGATGAGTTTCATTACTCCCTTGCACCCTGGGGCCCTGAAATATTATCAGGAGAAAGGGGTGAAAATTCCCCAGAAGCTTCTCCCACCGAAATAAGCGGAAGTCTTTATACAATCTCGCCCGAAAATAAGGAGGGGACTATATGGGAAGCGTGAGTGACAAAATTATCGAAACAATGATCGAAGCAGGGATTGACCATGTTTTTACCATGCCGGGAGGAGGAATGCAGCGCATCTTCTCCGCCCTTTATGATCACCGCGATCAAATCAAGGTCGTCTTAGTGCGCAATGAGCAGACGGCTTCCTGCATGGCGGAGATGTACGGACGCCTGACGGGAAAACCGGGGGTGCTCATCGGGCAAGGCGCGTTTGTGGCCTCGGCGGGCCTTTTTGGAATGATGGAGGGGTATTTGACCTCCACGCCTATGTTAGCGCTGACGGACGTAACCGAATATGGAGATTTCGCCCTGCATGCCCCTTTTCAATGCGGTACGGGAGATTACGGCACCTTGGACCTGAAGGAAATTTTCAAAGGAACGACCAAATTCGTCACATTGGCAACTTCCCCCTTGGAGGCGATCCAGGGAGTTCAATTGGCGATTAAACATGCCATTTCCGGAAGACCTGGCCCCACGGCTTGTCTTTATCGAATCCCAGCCTTGCGGGGGGAATTAACAGAAGGGGCCCTGGCTAGAATTTTCCCTCTTTCCCAATACTTGCGAGTCGAGAAACCCGCAGCTTTTCCAGGGGACGTGGAAAAGGCCGTAAAGGCCCTCGCGCAAGCCAAGAGACCGGTGATCATTGCCGGAAATGGGGTCCATGCCGCCAAAGCCTATGATGAGTTAGTTCAGCTGGCGGAGTTAGGGGAATTCCCTGTGGCGACGAGCTATCAAGGGAAAAGCGCCATTCCCGAAACCCATCCTCTGGCCGTTGGGGTGATGAACATGTATGGAGAAAAGATCGCCCTGAAGGCCATTAGCCAAGCTGACCTCTTGTTGGTCATCGGCTGCCGGTTGAAGGCCCAGGATACGTGCTTCGAAAGTCCGGAGTTGATCGATCCGAGCAAACAAAAGATTATTCAGGTGGATATCGACCCGCGGAATTCGGGCTGGGTGTTCCCCGTTGAGATGGGCCTGACCGGTGATGCTCGACTGGTGATGCGGCAATTCATCGAGGCGCTCCGAGAGAGGAAGAAGGGAAAACAAAAGCCGGATCAAAAGAATTGGATTAAAAAGATCCAGGAGTGGAAGAAGACGGAAGGATATTTTGATGATCCTAGCCTTCACTCATCCCAAGTGCCCATCCAGACGACGCGGGTGGTAAAAGAGCTTCGGGATCATCTCCCATCAGATTCTATCATAACCCTGGATGGGGGGAACAACCGCGTGTCCATGCTTCGCTATTTTCTCACCAAACAAGCGGGAACCTACTACGCGGCTGCCGGAATTGGGGCCATGAGCCTATCTGTTCCCTCGGCCATCGCAGCCAAGCTTCTTTACCCGAAAAAGCCATGCGTAGCCGTTTGCGGGGACGGAGGCATGGCCATGCAAATCCACGCCCTGTCAACAGCCAAGCAGTATGGTGCAGCAGCCATTTTCGTGGTCATGAACGACTCCGTTCTGGGAGCCGTGCGGGACGGACAAAGGGCCGGTCAATCGCTTCGGAGTTCATCGATACCGATTTCGCCAAGATCGCCCAAGCCTTTGATTGCCAGGGTGTGCGCGTAAGACGCCCCGATGAGATCCGTCCGGCATTGCAGGAAGCCTTAAAGTCGAAAGATCCTTTTGTGATCGATATTTTGACTGATCCAGATGAAAGGGTTCGGGATAAGACTCGGTCACCCTGGGCTCAAAAAGCGTTGGCCAATCTTTAGTGAGGATGAGAGTTTGAACGGACAGCTTAAAAAATTGATTTAGAGCTTTAAGAATAGAAGATTTTAAGGGGGCAAAAATGAAAGGTCCGTGGGAAACAGAAAAATGGCACATCAGTCATCTTAATTTTCTTCCCGAAGTTCAGGCGCAACTTCAAGTTTCCCAAAACGTGATCGTCAGCGATTGCACACTGCGGGAGGGCGAACAACAGCCGGGAGTGGTTCTATCACCGGATGATAAGCTGCGGCTGGCTAGAAAGCTGGATGAAGCAGGGATTCACCAGCTGGAGGTAGGGATGCCCGCGGTATCCCAAGAAGAAAAAGAAAATATTCGGGCCGTTGCCAATGCCGGTTTGAAAGCTAAGACCATTGCCCTTTGTCGGACAGTGAAATCCGATATTGATCTGGCCAAAGAGTGCGGGGTTTGGGGAATCAGCTGCAGCACGCCCATTGGCTATTTGCAGCTGAAGTATAAGATGAAATGGTCCGAAGAGAAAGCGATGCAGACCGTCGCCGAGGTTACCCGCTATGCCCACGATCAGGGGTTCTATGTGGTGATGAGTCCGGTAGACGGAACCCGGGCGGATCTAAGCTTCTTGGAAAAGTTCTTTCACTACGTCCTGAAGAATGGCCACTTGGATCGCGTGCGGGTCGTGGATACGGTTGGATCGTGCCTCCCCCAGGCGATCCAGTACATGGTCCGCTGGGTGACCAAAACCACGGGACTCCCCGTCGAGGTTCACTGCCATGATGATTTCGGAATGGCCACGGCCAATACCATGGCCGGCGTGGCGGCGGGCGCCCAAGTCGTATCCACAGTGGTCAACGGCATGGGGGAGCGGGCCGGAGGTGCTCCGACCGAGGAAGTAGCCCTGGGATTGAAGGTCCTCTACGGCCTGGAGACCGGAGTGAAGTTAGAAAAACTCTACGCGCTCTCTGCCCTTCTGCGGGAGATGACCAACGTAAATCCGCCTCCCAACAAGGCCGTAGTGGGGGAGAATGCCTTTGCCCAGGAAGCGGGCCTGGCGGTTTCCGGATGGAAGGAAATGCCCCTGACCGCAGAACCTTATCTGCCCGAGCTTGTCGGCCAAACGCACAAACTGATCTTGGGGAAAAAGAGCGGGAGGCATTCCATCGAATTGAAACTCAAGGATCTGGGACGAAAGGCCAGCGAGGACCAGATGGAAAAGCTTCTGCTGAAGGTCAAGCTCCAGGCGGAAAGAACCAAGACCCCGGTATCGGATGGCGACTTCAAAAAGATGGTCGAGGAAGTTTTGGGGAGGTGAATAGGATGCTGGCCGAAGGAGAAGAAATGGAAAATTCAAAGATCCGATCCCACTACGGGGAAAAAATATTGGAATGTAAGCTTCCTTCTGGCTGGAACCTCTTGGGGAATCTCCAAACCAAGGATCTTCCTGCGATCGGGCGGGAGGGCTTGGTTCGGGCTTTGGAGAACCCCCTGGGCACACCCCGGTTGGAGGAATTGGCCAAAGGGAAGAAGAGAGCAGTCATCATCGCCGGGGATGTTACCCGTCCGGCCCAGGGAGAGGTTGCCCTCCCCCTGATTTTGAACACCATTAATAAAGCCGGGATTGCGGACCAAAATATCCTCTTGATCATGGGGGGAGGAACTCATCAGGCGCCCCAAAATCTCCCTGAGGCGTATCGAAAAAAATATGGCCAGGAAGTGGTCGATCGGGTGAAGATTTCTTATCACCACCCCGATCAAGACCTGACTTTTTTGGGCCAAACGAAGAGAGGGGTTCCCATCGAGATTAATAAATGGGTCGCTGAAGCAGACCTGAGGGTCAGTTTCAGCGGAATTATTCCCCATGGCTTGGCGGGCTATTCCGGGGGTGCCAAATCCGTTCTCCCCGGAGTGGCCGGTCGGGAAACAATCATCCAGAATCATCTTCTGGTGGCCGGACCCGGAGTGGGGATGGGAATGGTGGAAAGGAACCCGATGAGGGCCGAAATGGAGGAAGTGGCAGAAAAAGTGGGGTTACATTTCATTTTTAACCTGGTCCTCAATGCGGAGGGGGACCCCATAGGTGCGGTGTGCGGGGATTTCCGAAAAGCCCATCGCCAGGGGGTGGCCATGGCCCAAGATATTTTTCAGGCCTTTTTGCCCAAACCCGCTCAAGTTGTCTTTACCTCGGGTCACCCCTTTGACATTCATTTCTACCAGTCTTTGAAAGGCCCGATTTCTGTGCTCAGTGCTTGTGAAGATGGGGGGACGATCGTTCATTTAACTCCCTCATTCGAAGGGGTCCGGGCGGGCACGCGGAAGCTCTTTGCGACGGTTAAAGCCATGGGATACGAGACGCTTTTTGATCGTTTAAAAAGTGGAGAGCGCAAAGATGAGTCGGTTCGCAATTTCTTCTATCCGGAAGTCAATATCGGGGGGGGAATGACCATCTTTCGGGCCATGATCAAGCGGAAAATTCGTATGATGGTCGTTACCGATGGAATCCCTGCTCAAGACCTCGTGGACATGGGGTTTGAATACGCGCCCAATCTGGAAGAAGCCGTTTCTCTTCTTCAGCGAAGATTACCCCAAGCAGATGTGGCTTCTGCTTTGAATTCGAAAGTCATTGTCTCCATCAAGGGAGGACCGTAGGGCCCCTGGAACCCACAGCCCCATTGGCTGAATTCGTGGCGGGGTTGAAATTCGAAGATATTCCTCTCTCTACCCTTCGTGCGGCCAAGAGAGAGATCTTGGATATTGATGAATGGTGCTGGTCATGCCGCCAGGCCACTGCAAGAGGATGATGCGAATCGGCTTATTCAAATGGCCTATCATTTGGAAAAGCCGGACGACCTATCCAAAATGATTCAAATACTCGGGGTAGGATCAGAAAATTCGGAGGAAAGAGATGAAAAGACCACTTGAAAATATCCGGATTCTCGATTTTACAATTTTTCTTTCCGGGCCTTATGCGACGATGATTTTAGCTTATCTAGGAGCAGAGGTCATCAAGGTCGAAAGGCCTGGGACCGGTGATCCCGTTCGAGAGAATCCCCCTTATTCTGGGCCGCAGGGCATTGTTTTCGATCGCCAAGACCGGAGGGATCTATCCTTCTCCATGCTCAAGCGGGGACGCGGCAAAAAGAGCATCACCCTTAATCTTCAAAGCCCCAAAGGGAAAGAAATTTGCAAAGAGTTGGCCAAGAAAGTTGATATTGTTGCCGAGAACTTTGCTCCCGGAGTTATGGAGCGATTGGGCGTTGGTTACCAGGAATTACGGAAGATCAAGCCGGATCTAATCTATTTTTCCATTTCCGGTTTTGGCCAGGAGGGACCTTATCGAAATCTGCGTCGGCAGGAAGCTTCGATCGTCCAGGACCCTATTTGGGTGCCCATAATGAAGAGATCTACGGCGGCTGGCTGGGTTATTCCCAAGAGGATTTGAATCAATTGCAGAAAGAAGGAGTTATTTAGCGACCTAAAGCACGATAAGAATGGCAGGAGGAGAACAAATGGAAGGAACACCCTTTAAAGAGGGCCTTTTTACCTGGCCGCTGGCTGCGGGAGATCAGCCCTATATTTTAGGCAATCAATGTCGATCTTGCAGGAAGATTTTTTTCCCTAAGGCGGCCATCTGCCCCGATTGCTTGGTGGAAGACAAGCTTCAGGAATTGAAGCTGAGTCCTCGGGGAAAGCTTTACACGTTTACCATTGTGAGAGTTCCTTCTCCGGGGTTTAAGGTCCCTTATGCCTTCGGCTACATCGATCTGCCCGAGGGCCTCCGGGTTTGCTCACAGATCAGCGCCCCTGAGCCCCTGGAGAAAAATTTGGAGTTAGGGCTGGATATGGAGTTGACCATCGGTCAAGTGAGAGAAGAAGCAGGAAAGCCGATCATCGGTTATCTCTTTCGCCCAGTTAAGAAATGAAAGAGTACAAGGAGGATGATTATGAGAGAAGTGGCGGTAATCGGCGTAGGCATGACCAAATTTGGGAAGTTTATCGGGACCAGCTTGAAAGACCTGGGACGAGCGGCTTGTTTAGCGGCGATCAAGGACGCGGGAATATCTGCCCGGGAGATTCAAGTAGGTTATTGCGGGAATGCCGTTGGCGGGGTCATGACCGGACAGACCATGGTCCTGGGTCAGTTAGTCATGAGAGAGTTGGGAATCACCGGAATCCCCATCACGAACATTGAAAACGCCTGCTCCAGCGGAAGCACGGCCTTTCGGGAAGGCTGGATCGCGGTCGCCTCGGGAATGTACGACGTAGCCTTAGTGGTGGGGGTGGAAAAACTCTACGCCAGCGATACAGGAAAAACCGTCCAGGCGCTGGCCGGGGCAAGCGATGTGGAAGTGGAAGGAAGTTTAGGGCTGATCATGCCCGGGGTCTGGGCCATGCGGGCCAAAAAGCATATGGAGAAGTATGGGACGACCCTTGAACAGCTGGCCAAGGTCTCGGTGAAAAACCACAAGAATGGCTGCCTGAATCCCAATTCTCAATACCAAAAGGAGTGCACCATAGAAGAAGTCCACAAAGCCCGCATGATCTGCGACCCCCTAACCGTACTCCATTGCTCTCCCATCGGGGATGGAGCTGCGGCAGCGGTTCTGTGCAGCAAGGATAAGGCTCTTCGCTACACGAGCAAACCCGTTTATGTGGCGGCCTCGGTTCTAACCACTGGAACCTATGACCTTCTGCGGGATATAACCGAGAACGGACTCGAGACCAGCGCTGCGAAACAGGCTTACGAGTTCGCCGGAATCGCCCCGGAAGATATTAGCTTGGCGGAAGTACACGACTGCTTCACCATTGCGGAATTCTTACGGTGCGAGAGTTTGGGCCTTGTTCCCAAGGGCGAATATGGCCGCTGGATCGATGAGGGTTGGACAGAGATCGACGGCAAGCTTCCCGTGAACCCCAGCGGCGGGCTTTTAGCCAAGGGGCATCCCGTGGGGGCGACGGGAGTGGCTCAAGTGGCAGAAGTGGTTTGGCATCTGAGGGGAGAGGCGGGGAAGCGCCAGGTGAAAAATGCCCAAACCGGCCTCACCCATTGTTCGGGAGGGGCGATTATGGGCGATACCGCTGCCTGTACGGTGAATATCTTGATTGTATAGGAAATTCCTTTTTGGACACGGATATACATAGATTATCAGGATAAACTAAAAAGAAAATAATTATCTGCGGTTATCTGCGTAAATCTGCGTCCTATTAAATTTAAAAGATAAACAGGAGGCCGAGAGAGGGAGGACAGCGAAGAATGTCATGGTGGCTACTCAACCCTTGGCGAGGGAACCGGATCGAGCGCAGCCTCCATTCCTAACACCGTCAATTATCAGGTCGTATTCATGCAGTTCATCGCGACCCAATTTACAAGGGCTTTGTAGGGGCTGCAGATCCGAGGGACGAGGGGATGGCCCTTTACGTTTGATTTTTTCCGCCGCTTTCAGGACCTTACGCTTTTTAGTTTTGATAAAAGAGGCGATTTTTTTTAAAATGCAGGTTCTATTTCGGATAATTCATAAGGGAAGGGAAATCCAATGCCTGAAGAGAATCGGCTGAACGACAAGGTTCCGATCATCGAAACTGAAACGAAACGAACCTTCACCGGCCCCATGAAGGTTTTCATCACCGCATTGGCCGTAGGATTTACGATTTATGAGGTCGCCTTCCTGGTTTTCTTCGTGACCGACTTGTGGATCTTTATGACCGGCGCCATGATGTTTATCGTGGTGTTAGGTTTCCTGACGATTCCGTCGAGCAAGAAAAAGGTCGGGCGCGTCACCTTTTGGGACTTCTTTTTCATTTTCCTCGGCCTGGCCCCTTGTCTTTTCATCCTCTACGACTACGATCGGCTGCAATGGGTGTACGGGTCTACCGTCGATACGTCCGATGTTATCTTCGGTTTATGCCTGATTGTTGCGGTGCTCGAACTTGCCAGGAGGGCCTTCGGCCTGGCCATGCCGATTTTGTCCGGTGTTTTCCTTCTGTATGCTTTTTTGGGCCAACATTTGCCCGCCAATTTATTAGGGCATATGGGCATCGAGCCGGAGAAGGTCATCGGATTTCAGATCGGGGAAATGGCCATTTTTGGCATTGTCATGAGTGTGATGGTGCGGATTATCTTCTTGTTCATGCTTTTCAGCGCCTTTTTTCAGATCTCCGGGGCGGGGGAATTCTTCATTCAATTTGCCAATTCCCTGGCCGGTCGCTGGCGGGGAGGACCGGCGAAAGTGTCGGTGATCGCCAGTTCTTTATTTGGGACCATCAGCGGCAATTCAATTGCCAACGTGGTTACGACGGGGTCTTTCACCATCCCGATGATGAAGAAGACCGGCTACCGCCCTTACTTTGCGGGCGCAGTCGAAGCAACCGCCTCAACGGGGGGGCAGATCATGCCCCCCATCATGGGAGCCGCAGCCTTCATCATGGCCGAGCTGCTGGGTATTACCTATGGCGCGGTGATCATTGCGGCCATCATTCCTGCCATCCTTTATTACTGCGGCGTTTTTTGCATGGTTGATTTGGAAGCTGCAAGGTTGAATTTAAGAGGTTTAACCCGCGATCAGATTCCAAGAACGATAAAGGTCCTGAAAGAGGGGGGCCATCTTCTGATTCCCATCGGGGTTCTCATCCACCAGCTGCTGATCGCTCAAGTTTCCCTGTCCCGGGCAGGTATGGTGAGCATTGTAGCCGTCATTTTCTCCTCTCTTTTGAGAAAGAGGACGCGCATGGGATTCCTCCAAATCATCGAGGGGATGAATCAGGGGGCCCAGAGTTCGGTGAGTATCGCGGCCATATGTGCCTGCGCGGGGATCATTGTGGGCGTGGTTTCCATCACCGGCTTGGGAATTAAATTCAGCTCCGTGGTGATAAGTCTTTCCCATGGATCCTTATTCCTCTGCCTGCTTTTTACGGCCGTCATTTGCTTGTTTCTAGGAATGGGCCTTCCCACTACCGCTGCCTATATTGTGGGGGCGGCGGTGGCTGCGCCGGCCTTGATTCGACTCGAGGTTTATCCGCTGGCCGCTCATCTATTCGTCTTCTATTTCGCCTGTATATCCGCCATCACCCCTCCAGTTTGCGGTGCCGCTTATGCCGCAGCGGCTATTGCCGGATCCCCCATTTTCAAAACAGGATTTACCGCGACGAAACTGGGTATCGCCGCCTATATCGTTCCTTTCCTTTTTGTCTATTATCCCGTCCTGCTCATGCACGGGTCGGCGAAGGCGATCCTTTGGTCCTCCGCAACCGCGCTGATTGCCGTAATGGCGGTGAGCATGGCCGCAGAGGGCTGCTTTTATGCGGGGAAGGTCCAATTCAATTTTTTCCAAAGAGTCCTTTTTGTGGGAGCCTTCGCCGGCCTGATCGTACCGGGCGGGCACTCCGATCTCTTTGGTTTCTTCGCTTTAGTGGTGGGCACGGTTCTGAATTCGGATTTCCGCAAATTGATGAAAAGGATAGTGATTAGCCTTTTTTCTACCAAAGAAAATAGAGGAGAGGTAGTTCGGGAATTCGAAAAACTGAAATAGAATGGCTGAGAAAGGAGGTAAGGGCTTATGATTGTCTGAGATTTTCACCAAATTAAAATATCAGATTTGAAAGGAGAAATTATTATGGGAACAAAGGTATCTTTTCGGAAATGGAGAATGGTTTTTTCAATGGGGTTGGTGGCCACGGTTTTGTTCTTCTTCCTCTGTCTTCCTTGGGGGCTCAGCAAAGCTGAGGCGGCTCCGGAGAAAGTTCGTCTTTCCTTCGGGGGTGCCTCCAGCGGAACCTGGATTTACATGTTCTGTGCCACTTTAAGCGAGGTATGGAAAAGGTATGTCCCCGAGGTAGATGTAACCGTCCAGGCGACCGCGGGAACAACGGCAAATTACATTCCGATGAATGAAGGGAAGCTTGATTTGGCCGGTGCTTCCACGACGGGGGACTATTGGGCGATGAATGGAATGTACTTTGCCCGCGGCAAGCCAATTACGAATTTCTGCTCCATGTTGCCCGCAACGACGGGGTTTACCCAATTTTTTACCTACGTTGATTCTCCGATTAAGAGTTACAAAGACCTGGATGGAAAAAATCTCCAGGTAGGGGCTAGAGCTTCACCCACCAGCGGCATTTCCGAGGAGATTTGCAAGGCGCTCGGGGTGAAGCCCAAATTCATATTTTCCACCCCCGCCGAAGCGATTGAAATGGTGAAGGATCGTCGAGTGGATGCCATGATGTATAACGTGGGGGCTCCCTGGGGTGGGCTGATGGATGCCGGCTCCGCTCGGGAACTTCGACTGATTACGATGACGAATGAAGAATTGAAAACGGTTTTAGCCGGAATGCCCTGGGGCTTCGGAGCTACCATTCCGGCTAAAACCTATCCCTGGCAGAACGAGGATGTACTGACGCTTGCGTTCCTCCAGACGGTGAATGCCCGGCCCGGGCTCTCGGCGGATGTTGTCTACAAACTGACCAAGGCAGCCTGGGAGCATTGGGATGAGGTGGTAAAAGCGACTAAGGCGGCGGAATGGGTCAAGCCCAAAGACATCGTTAATATGGTTGCTCCGGTCCACCCCGGGGCGGCGAAATACTACCAGGAGAAGGGAATTAAGATTCCCGATCACCTGATCTGGAAAAAGAAGTAAGGAGATAGAAGGAGGTGCAGCCGTGGTGGGGGTGACCTGGCAAGAGGGGTTCATCACCGGCCTATTTCGCTCAGCAGAGATTCGGGTCACCCCCTTATTTCGGCCTCATATTGGTCCCCAGGATTCGTTCACCTTGAATCCATGATTCTTACCAGCCAAGTATTTTGGCCAGAGTCTCGCACAAGGGGGGTAGAAGAAGAATGGAGCGGAAAATAAAATCGAAGCGCCAGAAAAAGCAGACCAGGGCAGAAGGAAGAAAAAGGACCCCTGCGGCCAATTTTGCCAAGGCGTATCAAAAATGGAAAGAAGGGCCGCTCCAGAGTCGATTAGCTCCGGGGGAGATTCCGCCAGAGTTTCGGGTCTACAGCGGAATTCAGAAAGGAGAGACCCAAAAAGAGTTTCTGACCGGCGGGGGAGAAATAGGGGTAAAACGCCTTTATACCCCCCTGGACCTGGAAAGCACGGATCCCCTCCAGGATATTGGCTTTCCCGGCCAGTTTCCTTACACCCGGGGGCGGGACCCGGTAGGGTTCCGGGCCTTCCAGTGGCCTTTGAGCTTTTATTCCGGCTATGGGTCGAGCGAGAGCGCCAACGAGCGTTACCGGGACCTTTGCGCCGCCGGTTCGAATAACATCAGCCTCGCAATCGACCTTCCCACGCAGAACGGGTATGACTCGGATCATCCCATGGCCCGAGGGGAGGTGGGGAAAGTAGGAGTCGCGCTTTGTACCTTGCCGGATATGGAGAGAGTCTTTAGCGGGATGCCCCTGGACCGAATTCACACCGGGACGGTGGGCAACTGTATCGGCCCCTGGGTGGTGGCCATGTTCTATGCGCTGGGGGAGAGGTTTGAATTGGACCCGGCCAAGATGAAGCTCATGATCCAGAATGACCCCATCAAGGAGTATACAGGCAGGGGCACCTACATTTTCCCGCCCCGCGCGGCCATCGACCTGGCCTCGGATGTGGTAGAGTACATTCGGAAATATCTCCCCGCCTGGGAACCCCAGTACAACTGCACGACCACCATGCGCTGGGGAGGATGCACCACCAGCCAGGAAGTGGGGTTCGGCGTGGCCAACTTGATGGCCTACGCGGAAGCTGCCCAGAGAAAGGGGATTCCTCCGGCGGACTTCGTCCCCTGGATCAATCTTCATATGACCGCGGACAATGACCTCTTTGAGGAGGTGGCCAAATTCCGGGCGGTGCGGCGTCTATGGGCCCGGGTCGCCAAGGAGAGGTTCAAAACCGACGACCCCCGGGTGCTGGCGTTGCGGCTGACGGTTTTTACCGGGGCGCACCGCTTAACGGCCCAGGAGCCCTTAAACAATATTGTGCGGACCACCGTGCATGTTCTGGCCTCCATCCTGGGGGGGGTGGAGCATGTGGTCACCCCGGCCCATGATGAAGCTCTGGCCCTTCCCACCTTCGAGTCCACGCGCCTGAGCCAGATTACGAAGATCATCCTCAGCGAAGAAAATCTAGTGGGCCAGACCGTGGACCCTCTGGGCGGGTCTTACTTTGTGGAGAGCCTCACCAACCAGTTGGAAGAGAAGGCGCGGGAAGTTTACCAGAAGATAGAGGACCTGGGGGGTGCCATCTCGGCTCTGGAGAAGGGCTATTATCTGCGGGAGATGGCCGAGGGGATGTATCGCTACCAGCGGGAGGTCGAGAGCGGGCAGAGGAGCGTCATTGGCGTGAACAAGCACGTCGTGGAAAAAGAGGTTCCCATCAAACTCTTCACGGGAGACCAGGAGGCGGAACGGCGCCAGGTCGAGCGCCTGAACAAAGCCAGAAGGGAAAGGGACCGGTCACGGGTGGAGAAGAGTCTGGCAGAGATTCGGAAGGTTGCTGAATCCAAGGCCGCGGGTCGGAATGGGAATATCGTCCCCGCCATGATCGAGGCGGTGAAGGCCCATGCCTCCGTGGGAGAGATTTTTGGAATCCTGCGGGAGATCTTCGGCGAGTATAAACCCCCAACCATCATTTAGGAGCGGTTATGGCCAAAAAAATTCGAATCCTGATTGCCAAGCCCGGACTGGACGGTCATGAGACCGGGGCGAAATTGGTTGCCCGCGTTCTCCGGGACGCGGGAATGGAGGTCATTTACACCGGTCCTCGTCAGACCCCGGAGATGATCGTCCAGGCGGCGATTCAAGAAGATGTGGATATGATCGGCCTGAGCATCCTTTCCGGTGCCCACAAGGAGTTTGCTTCCCGGGTGATCGATCTGATGAAAGAAAAGGGGCTTGAAAATACCCCACTTGTCATGGGAGGAATTATCCCCCAGGAAGATATCCCGGCATTGAAGGAAATGGGGGTGAAGGGGGTGTTTGGCCCTGGGACCAGTACCCGGAGTATTGTGGAGTTCCTTCAGAAAGAGCATGAGAGAACGATGCATTAATCCTTTTCCTTTTTCCTTTTGCCGATTTCCTTTTTAACAAATTCGACGATCTGCGAAGTCGTCGTTCCCGCGGTAAATAATTCTCTTACTCCCAGGCGTTTCAATTCTCTAATCTCGCTGACCGGGATCACGCCTCCCCCAAAGAGCATGATGTCAGAGGCGTTTTTCTCCGCGAGGAGTTTCATAATGAGGGAGAAAAAGGTCATATGGGCACCAGAAAGAAGGCTGATGCCGATGGCATCCACATCTTCCTGGATAGCGATGTTGACCACCTCTTCGGGAGTACGGCGCAGACCGGCATAAACGACTTCCATTCCCGCATCCCTGAGGGCCCTGGCCACAAGTTTCGCGCCTACGTCGTGCCCGTCCAACCCCACCTTCGATATAAGGATACGAATTTTACCTTCCATGGGACTCCCTCACAGGTAGGAAATGGCCTCTTTGTATTCCCCGAAGACCTCTCTCAGAACATCGCTGATCTCACCCACTGTGGCATAAGCCTTAACGGCAGAGAAAATAGCTGGGACCAGATTGTCTTCTCCTTTGGCCACCCGCTTTACGTCTGATAGGGCCGACTGGACTTCCCGAGAGTTTCGCTCGCGGCGCAAGGTCTGCAAATTCTTGACCTGCTCTTCCTCGCACTGCTGATTCATCCGGAAAAGGGGTTCCGGGTCTTCCTCTTTCGTGCGGTAAACATTGACCCCTACGGAGACCATATCTCTTTCCTCAAACCGCCGCTGGCGCAGACTCGCTCCCTCCCCGATGACGCTCTGGTAATATCCTTTGCGGATAGCCTCCAGGGCTCCTCCTAAGGATTCCACTTTTTCTAATATCTCGTTCATCCGGTGCTCGATTTGGCTGGTTAAGGTCTCGATGTAGTAAGACCCGCCCAGAGGATCCACCGTATTGGTAATCCCCAATTCATGCGCCAAAATCTGCTGGGTCCGGACCGCTACCTTAACAGCTTCCTCCGAGGCTAAGGAGACCGCTTCATCGAAGGAGGCGGTATAAAGGAACTGTACGCCTCCCAGAACGTAGCCTAAGGCAGCATAGGCTAGGCGGACGATGTTGTTTAAGACTTCCCGGAGAGTTTCCCCCCCATGGCTGTACGCCGTGATTTTGAGCGCCAGGGAGTCGGAATTCTGGGCGCCGAACTTCTCCTTCAGAATTCGGGCCCAGAGCCGGCGAGTGGCGCGAAAATTGGCTACCGAGATAAAAATGTCCTCCCGTTCATCCAAAAACATACAGAGGAGCGGAGCAAATTGATCAATAGACATACTTTTCTTCAATATGTCCCGTATGTAGACCATGCCGTTGGCCATCGCAAAAGCAGTGGCTGCCGTAGAACCGGCTCCTGCTGCATTCAGATGATTCGAGCAAATGGTCGTGGGGTACCAGTTGCGAGCGTTCTCTGCGCAGAAACGGACGACATCGGTGCAAAGCCTGACGCCCGCTTCCATGGGAAATATGTAGGTTCCCCGGCAGACATATTCTTTGATCACGTCATTTTGCAGGTCCACTACATAATCTTTGATATCCAAACCCTGCTTTTCTCCAAGAGCCATGAAGAGGGAAAGCGCGATGGGCCCCAGAGAGTTGAAGAGGGTGCTTACCCGCTTAAAGGAATTTAAAGGAACCCCATCGAAAATCATCTCCATGTCTCTCAAGGAATCGATCGCCACCCCCACTTTGCCCACTTCCCCCCGGGCCATGATGTGATCTGAATCGTAGCCTACTTGGGTAGGAAGATCGGCGGCTAACTGTACGTCATTAACCCCTAATTTCAACAAGTATTTAACCCGCTGGTTGGTTTCTCTGGGAGTTCCGAAGCCTGTATAAATCCTGAACGTGAATGGCTCCCTCCGATACATATTCGGATGAATTCCTCGAGTAAAGGGATACTGCCCCGGGAATCCAATATCTCGGAGATAATCAATCTTTTCGTCTTCTAAGTCTAGGGGAGTGTAAAGACTTTTAGAAGGGATTCCGGAACTGGAGGAAAATTCTTTGCGGCGCTCTCCGTACCATTCGATGTCTTTTCCCAGATTTTTTCCCCATTCCGCCTGTTGCATTCTCAAATCCTCCAAAAATTTTTTATCAAACATCAAAAATGCCTCCTTTATGAATCTGCTTGGAAAGATCGAATGGGATCTGCGCCTGATCTTTAAAATACCAAAATCGGGGTTGACGATCAATGGTTGAATTCAAAGGGATCCATACCACTGGGCACAGCCATCCGTACGCATTCGCCCCATGATCATGACCCTTTTAGGGCTTAAGCCGTCCCGTTCTTTAAAGGAATTTTATATCTTTTGGATTATTGGGCAGCTTAATTACAAGTGCCGAAGTTCCTCCGGAACCCGCTAAGATTTCATGAGGTTCACCAGGATATAGCAAAACAATATCTCCTGGTGAAATTTTATGTATTTCTTCTCCGATCTTGATTTGAGAATCGTCCGCAAAAATCATAAACTCTATTAAACCTTCGTGGTAATGATTTCTTAATTTGCCCTGTGGTGGAATGCTGGGACGGAAGAAGCCTATACTGGATACTTCTTGTTGCAAAGCCACTTCTGCCAAGATGCCAAGTAAGTACCCTTCTCGCGATTCATATCTTGAGTCTTTGGCCTTAAAAATTTTCATCTGGGATTAACCTCCTTATATATCTGCTTTCTATTGGAGAAGAAATACGCCCGCAAGCAATAATATATCTATGATGGACCTTTAATTGGTTTTTCGTCATTTTTATCGATAATACATTTTTAGGTCTCGGCGTGCAATAATAATACATTGGCATTTCCCCTTATCGTTTTGAGGTTTGGAGGGCCTCTGCCCCTGTTGCCATGGGTCAACTCCTTGCCCCCCTCAACCAAACCCACCACCTGAATTCTCTACAATTGCCTTTGACTCCCAATTTATCTTTCTTTTCTCCTTTCATTGGGAGGGTATATTTTCTTGTCATTATTTGCCAAAAGAGGCCGCTTAGAGTATAATTTCAGTAATTTTATAAGTGGGGGAAATTTGAGCCTTTTCATCACCTTCGAAGGGATCGAAGGGTGCGGGAAAACTACCCAGATCGGCCACCTGTCCTCCTACCTGCAAAAGATCCATCGATCTTTTCTCCTTACCCGCGAACCCGGCGGGACCGAGCTGGGGGAACGGATCCGGCAGCTTTTGCTCTCTTCGGAAAGTGGGGGGATAGAGCCTATGGCCGAGCTTTTCCTGTATGCTGCCGCCAGGGTGCAGCATATCCGCCAGGTCATCCTCCCGGCTCTACAGGAAGGCAAAATCGTTCTCTGCGATCGATTCGCCGATGCCACTCTGGCCTACCAAGGTTATGGCCGAGGACTGGATAGGGCATGGATCGAAAAAATTCATTCCTGGACCATGGATAAGGCAACACCGGACCTGACGTTCCTTTTAGACCTGCCGGTGGAGGAAGGATTGCAGCGGGCGTTTAAGCGAATGGAGAAACAAACAAACAAAGAAGACCGGTTCGAAAAAGAAGCCCTGGATTTTCATCGCCGCGTGCGAGAAGGATATCTTGTTTTGGCCGGGCGTGAGCCCAAGCGGATCATCATTCTGGATGGGATGAAAGATGAACAAACCCTGCAGCGGGAAATTATCTCTCATCTCCCCAGCGGGCTGCGAGGTTGATTATGCCCTTTGACCAAATTGAGGGACAGGAAAGCGCCTTGACCATCTTGCGCAACGCTTTGCGGGGCGGGCGGCTGGCCCATGCCTATCTCTTCCTCGGCCCCGAAGGAGTTGGTAAACGCCTCACCGCCCTAACGCTGGCCAAATCCATGAACTGCCAATCTCCTCCTGCAGTGGGAGAATCCTGCGCAAGATGCTCATCCTGTATAAAAATTGATTCCTCCAACCACGCGGATGTGATTGTGGTGGAGCCCGCAGGCGAGGTCATCAAGATCGATCAAATCCGGGAACTGCAAAGACGCCTTCACTACCGCCCGTTGGAGGGAGGGAAGCGGGCTTGTATCATCGACTCGGCAGACAGCTTGAATGATGCCGCAGCCAATGCTTTACTGAAAACTCTGGAGGAACCTCCTGACGAGACCCACTTGTTTTTGATTACATCCCGCCCCCACCAACTTCTGCCGACGATCCTTTCGCGCTGCCAATGGGTGAAATTTAGGCCATTATCCGTCGGCCATATCGTGCAAATTCTGCAAAAGGCTCATTCGTGGCCTGAAGAAAGAGCCTATTTTTTCGCTTCGCTGGCGGGAGGAAGCGCGGGAAAAGCTCTGACCCTCAGCAACCGGGTGGATTTCCAAAAACGCTTGGACTGGTTGCGCACCTTCTCGGATGTATCCCGGAAGACCACGGAAGAGATCCTGGCAATTTGTGAGCGGGTGGCCAAAGAGGAAGAAGAGGTGAACGACCTTTTGGAACTCTGGAAACTCTGGGTCAGGGACTTGGTGGTATCCAAGGCCCAGGGGGAAGGGTCGGAGGGATCGGGGCTAAGGTTGATCAACCATGACTTGGCCCCGGAGGTTGCCGAGGAAGCCAAGAAGTATTCCTTCGACCGCCTGGATTCCCTTTTTACCCTTATCTCCGACATCCAAAAATCTATCGCCCAAAAAGCTAACCGGCAGTTAGCTCTGGAGACCTTGATGCTGGAGATGAAAAAAAATTCGGGAGGAAAAGAAATTTATTTTGGACGCAGATAAACGCATCTGCGCCAATCTGCGTCCCATAATAAAATTATGAAAGTTATCGGCGTAAAATTCAGGGACCACGGAAGGATCTACGATTACGATTCTACGGAATTTACCATGAAGGAGCGGGATATCGTGATGGTGGAGACCGACCGCGGCCCGGAGCTTGGATTTGTCGCCCGCATGCCCATGGAAAGGGACGCGGCTTTTTTCTCCAAGCCTTTAAAAAAAATCATCCGCCTGGCCGACGAGAACGACATGGAAAGAGGACGACGCAATCTTTACCAGGAGCGGGAGGCCAAAAAGCTCTGTTTGGCAAAAATCCAGGAGCACAATCTCTCCATGAAATTGATCGGTGTGGACTCGTTCTTGGATGGCAGCAAAATCATTTTTTATTTTGTCTCGGAGGGGCGGGTGGATTTCCGGACCCTGGTGAAAGATTTGGCTGGCGTCTTCAAGACCCGCATCGAGATGCGCCAGGTTGGCGTGCGCAACGAGGCCAAGATGATCGGCGGCATGGGAACTTGCGGACGGGAGTTCTGCTGTTGCACCTTTTTAAAGGAATTCGAGCCAGTGTCGGTGAAGATGGCCAAGGAACAAAACCTGGCCCTTAATCCCCAGAAAATTTCAGGTGCCTGCGGTCGCTTGATGTGCTGCTTGGCCTTTGAAATCGATACCTACATCGAGTTGAAGAAAGATTTGCCCAAAGTAGGCAAGAGGGTGGTCACCCCTCAGGGGGTTGGGAAGATCATCCAGCAAAACGTCATCTACCAGAAAGTTCGGGTGGCTCTGGAAGATGGCAAAGAGGTGGAAGTGGGCCTCCATGAAATCAGGGAAGAAACTTTCTTTGAAAAATACAGGAAAGGGAAATGACCAAAATCTATTTCACCACGCCGATTTATTACGTGAACGCAGAGCCCCATATCGGCCATGCCTACACCACCATCGTGGCAGATGTTCTCAACCGCTTCTATAAACTGGCCGGTTACCAGACTTTTTTATTAACCGGCACGGATGAACACGGGGACAAAGTGGCCCAGGCCGCCCGGGCCGCCGGTGAAAGTCCCCAGTCTTACGCCGACCGCATCAGCGACCTTTTCCGGGCGCTCTGGCCCAAGTTGAATATCACCAACGACCGTTTCATCCGCACCACCGAAAATGCCCACCAGTGGGTGGTTCAGCTCATTTTGCAAAAAGTTTACGATGCCGGGGACATCTACTTTGGCGAGTACGGGGGGCATTACTGCCGGGGCTGTGAGCGTTTCCTTACGGAAAAAGAGCTGGCGGACGGAAAATGTCCGGACCATGGGACGGAGCCGGAGTTCATCAAGGAAAAGAATTATTTCTTCCGCATGAGCAAGTACCAGCAATGGCTGATTGAGCACATCCAGAACAACCCGGATTTCATCCGCCCGGAGCGCTACCGCAACGAGGTCCTGGCTTTCCTCCGCGACCCCCTCGAAGACCTTTGCATCTCTCGCCCGAAGAGCCGCCTGGAATGGGGTATTCCTTTGCCTTTCGACCGGGACTATGTTACCTACGTTTGGTTCGACGCCCTGATTAACTACCTCACGGGCGTTGATTACCCGGGCGGCGGACGCTTCACCCAGTTCTGGCCCGTCTGCCAGCATCTGATCGCCAAAGACATCCTCAAACCTCATGGCATCTATTGGCCGACCATGCTCAAGTCGGCTGGGATTCGTCCTTACCAGCACCTGAACGTGCACGGGTACTGGATCGTCTCTGAATCCAAGATGTCCAAAAGCCGGGGAAACATCGTCAAGCCCTTAGACCTGAAGGACAAATATGGCCTGGATGCCTTCCGCTACTTTCTCCTGCGGGAGATGCCCTTTGGCCTGGATTCCAATTTCAGTGAAACGGCCCTCATCGGCAGGATCAACGCCGACCTGGCCAACGACCTGGGGAATTTAGTAAGCCGGACCCTGGCTATGGCCGAGCGCTTCCGGCAGGGAGAGATTCCGCGGGCAGGAGACCTTGAAGAAAAAGATCGGGAGCTTGAAGCAGCCGCCTTGAAAGTGACCGGCGAGGCGGAGCGGCTCGTGGGGGAACTAAGTTTCCACCGGCTCTTGATCGCCGTCTGGGAATTGATCAACCTGGCCAATAAGTACATCGACACCATGGCTCCCTGGGCCCTGGCCAAGGATCCGGCCAAAGCCGAGCGCCTGAATACGGTCCTCTACCATGCCCTCGAGGTTCTTCGTTTTGTGGCCGTGCTTATTGCACCTTTCATGCCCCAGACCGCCGAAAAAATTCAAGACCAGCTGGGTATTCCCGACGCGAGCACCCAGACGCTGGCCAGCCTGCAACAATGGGGGGGGCTGGTGCCTGGCGGGCGGGTGCGCAAAGGAGAAGCTTTATTTCCCCGGGTGGAGGAAGATTTAAAAGGAGAGGAAAAAGAAAAGATGGAAGCAACTTCTTTGATCAGCATGGAAGAGTTCCAGAAAATGGACCTGCGGGTGGGAAAGATTCTGGCCGCAGAGAACATTAAAAAATCAGACAAGCTGCTGAAGCTGCGGGTGGACATCGGCGAAGAACGCACCGTGGTCGCCGGCATCGCCCGTTATTACAAGCCTGAAGAGCTGGTGGGTAAAACCATCATCCTGGTGGCCAACCTCCAGCCGACCAAACTCATGGGCGTTGAGTCTCAGGGAATGGTCCTGTCAGCCGATAGCGCCGAAGGATTCACTGTGGCAACCTTCGATAAAGAGGCCAAAATAGGCTCAAAGGTCCGGTGATATTTTTATACACCCACTTCTCCCTCTCCTTTGATGGGTGAGAGACGGGGTGGGGGTGAAAAGATGAAAGAAGCCCTGAAACAGGTTTCCAGCCTCATTGATCGCTTCCAGCAAAATATCGAAGCCTATCGCAGCCCTGCCTACAACGAAACCCAACTTCGCATAGAATTCATCGACCCTTTCTTTGAAGCCCTCGGCTGGGATGTAACCAATAAAGCCGGATACGCGGAACAATATAAAGACGTTATCCATGAGGATGCGATTAAGGTTGCCGGAGCTACGAAGGCACCGGACTATTGCTTTCGCATCGGGGGCGCCAGGAAATTTTTTCTGGAGACTAAAAAACCATCCATTGACATTAAAGAACAAACCAGCCCAGCCTACCAACTGAGACGATACGCCTGGAGCGCCAAACTCCCCCTTTCCATCCTGACAAATTTCGCAGAGTTGGCCATCTATGACTGCCGCCTTCGACCCAAACAAAGTGATAAACCCAGCATCGGACGAATCCGATATTACACTTTTCCCCAATATCTCGACTCTTTTGAGGAGATCTATAACCTTTTCTCAAAAGAATCCGTTCTCAAAGGTTCCTTCGATAAGTTTGTTGCCTCCGACCGACAAAAGCGAGGCACCACTGAGGTAGATGCCGAATTTTTAAAAGAAATAGAATCCTGGCGTGAAACCCTGGCCAAAAACATCGCCGCCAGAAATTCAAGACTTTCCGTGCGGGAACTCAACTTTGCCGTTCAACTCACCATCGACCGGATCATTTTTCTAAGGATGTGTGAGGATCGAGGGATTGAACCCTATGGCCAGATCCAATCCTTTCTCAATGGCACCAATACTTACCACCGCCTCCGCCAGCTTTTTTATCATTCCGATGATAAGTATAACTCCGGCCTCTTCGACTTCAGGACAGATCGGCTTACTCCTGAACTTAAGATAGATGATAATCCCCTGAAGGAAATCTTTAAGAACCTCTATTACCCGGAATCTCCCTATGAATTTTCGGTTCTAAGCGCGGATATTTTAGGCCATGTTTATGAACAGTTTCTGGGAAAGGTGATCCGGCTCACCGAAGCTCATCACGCCAAGGTTGAAGAAAAACCCGAGGTCAGAAAAGCAGGCGGAGTCTATTACACCCCTACCTATATCGTTGACTACATCGTAAAGAATACAGTGGGTAAAATTGTAGGGGCGGCCCTCTGTGGCCGCCCAGATGAGGGCACCCACAGCGGGGTGCCCCTACACCGTCAATTATCTCCACAACAGATATCCAAAATACGCATCCTCGATCCCGCCTGCGGTTCAGGTTCATTCCTCCTCGGTGCTTACCAGTATCTCTTAAATTACCATCGAGATTGGTATCAAAAGGATAGCCCACAAAAATACACCAAAGAGATTTATCAAGGCCATGGAGGCCAGTGGAACCTGACCACCCAGGAGAAGAAAAGGATTCTTTTGAACAATATCTACGGGGTGGATATTGATCCCCAGGCCGTGGAGGTGACAAAGCTCAGTTTGCTTCTCAAGGTGCTCGAAAGCGAAAACCAGGATACCCTGGAGAAGCAGATGAAATTATTCAAAGAGCGGGCCTTGCCTGACCTCGAAAGTAACATTAAATGCGGAAACTCCCTGATCGGCCCGGATTTCTACCAGGGCAAACAGATGAGCCTTCTTGAACCCGACGAGATTTATCGCATCAACCCCTTCGACTGGGAAAAAGAATTTCCGGAAATCATGAAACGAGGCGGTTTCGATGCCGTGATTGGCAATCCGCCATATGGGGCATTGATCAATGAGCCTGAAGCTCAATATCTTCGTGCAAAGTTTGAAACGTCAAACAAAGACTTAGACACATATTCGTTATTCGTGGAATTAGCGGTACGCCTTTCCAAGCCAAGCGGTAAGATTTCGATGATTGTCCCTACGGGCTGGTATAGCGGAGTTAAATTTAGTAATCTCCGCCGCTTTATCGCCTGCATGACTGACCCGCAATCCTTCGTGAACCTCCCGTATGACATTTTTGGAGCATGGGTGGATACCAGCGTTTTTGTTTTAATGAAGCGCCCATCTCCCACCATCTGGCCGAGGACAATCGCCTGTAAAGTAATTTTAAAAACTTTTCCAAAACGTCATCGTATCATCTCCGCAAGCGAGATTGAAGAAGGACTACGTTCAGCAAATTTTACTGAGTGGTTTGCAAATGACGGGGACGAATTCCTCACCTACGCAGACTCGATTGCAACTCGCCTCATTTACAAAATTCAGAGCAACAGCAAGCCGCTGAAAGAATTTGCTGATGTCCAACGTGGTGTGACGCCCTTCAATTTAACAGATTCACCAACACATGCAACAAGTCGACGTGCATTCAATGGAACAGTGCGCCGTTATTCGATAGAGCAAAAGAATGTTCGCTACATTCGATTTGACGATACACTTGCCGAACCAAAACCGGAGCGATATTTCAGCGGTCCGCGTCTCCTACTGCGCGAAATGATTAGCCGACAGTTTCGGTTACAGGCCGTAAAGGTGACTGAAAGCTTTGTCACCAATAAGTCCATGCAAAGTATCCTGGCACTCTCGCATTTCCCCGATATAAATTACTTACTGGGGTTGATTAACAGCAACTTGATTTCCTGGTACTTCCTGCACCGGTCCAATATTGCACAACGAGATGATTTTCCAAAGATTGTTTTAAAAGAGACTCGATCGCTCCCCATCCGCCCCATCGACATTTCTAATCCCGCCGATAAAAATCGCCATGATCAGATAGTAAATTTGGTTCAACAAATGCTGGACCTGCATAAGCGGTTGCCAAGGGCGAAGACCGCCCAGGATAAAACCATCCTCCAGCGTCAGATTGAGGCGACAGATAGGCAGATCGACCGGCTGGTATATGAGTTGTATGGTTTGACGGAGGAAGAAATCAAGATCGTCGAGGAGCAGACAAAATGAAGCCCATGAGAAAAGATGAATAATATGTCAAAATCGAAACTTGACCGGCCAGACAGTGTCAAATGCTGTATTAACTTCTTCCTGTACTCTTGATTTTCCGGTTCTGCCCTTCAATGCAAGATTTCGAATGGAAATCATCAAGATCAGCTGGGTTAGAGGGGAAATTTTCGAAGAAAACTTCCATCTTGACTACCCATTCACTTAGGAGTATTTTTGAGATATTTAGCCACCCAGATCTTATTAAGGTTCAAATTTTCTCTGTAATCCGGAAAGGATAGACAGCATGAAGAATCATCCTATTTCTGTATATTATGTAAAATTGCATGATATACAAGAAGTAAAAATAAATGGTCAAAAATAAATTGTCAAGATAATATTTATCATTTATAACAAGTTACGAGGAATCTGAGGAGGTTTGTAGACCACGGGTCGTCAATCCAGAGACAAATGGTTTTCGTTTACATCCCCAGAATCCTTTGAGTTGGGGAATTATACAGAAACTTTAGAATAACTTGTTAAACACATAGGATAGAAGGAGGTATTGCGTGGGATCACTCTACTTGAATCGACTTTCGGAAGGGGATCGAGAATTACTGACCGAGAAACTCCACCAGTCACAGAATGGTTTCTGCTTCATCTGTGAGGAAGCAATAGACCTTATCTTGCACAAGGACGCCATTGACATTGACCATGTCGTTCCAATAACAGTTGGAGGAAAAGACGATCCTGTCAACTTTGCCTTGACCCACTCCAGCTGCAACCGGTCAAAGCAGGCTTCAAATCTCGAAGTGGCCCGAATTCTGCGCCGGTTTGGCAAGTTGAAGCAAAAAGACCGGACTGGAGAACCGCAACCCGAACTTGGATGATGTGCTACGCCTTTACGGTGGCTCCAAGTATGAATTGTCTCTAAGGGTGGAAGACGAATTAATAAAGGCGTCACTGCCTGAAATGAGTCGAAATACAGTCTTTACCCTCCCCTTGCATGCGGATGTTCTTAGCGGATTCACATACTTTTTTGCAAAGCTTCCGATTGAGTACTTACATCACGACGAAAAGATAAATCCCCGATCCATCGGTCAGAATATTTCCAAGCTGATTGAGGAATTTTATCAGAAGCGCCCGCAGCTTCATATATCGCTCGGTTGGATAACCGTGCCAGATAACGGCAAGTGTCTCGTACGCATTTTTGATGGACAACACAAAGCGGCTGCCCAAGTGCTTCTTGGTATCAGAGAATTGCCTGTCAGAATTTTCGTGAACCCAGATGCGGATACCCTTCTTACAGCGAATACAAACGCCGGAACCACCCTGCGGCAAGTGGCTTTCGACAAGTCTGTCCAGCGACGTCTTGGCAACGCCTTGTATGTTGACAGGGTGGACCGTTACAAGGAAGAATTGGGACTGGCGGAGGACGATTTCAGTTTCTCTGAAAGAGACCTGGTCAAGTTCTTCAAGGGTGAGTCCCGCGAGATGAAGAGGTACATCCTCGATGCCGTGAGGGACAGCGTAACTCACAATCCTGAAAACAAGCTAAAGGATTACATTGATTTTGGAGGAAGAGGGAAAGAGAAACCCTTGTCTTATTCATCGATCGAGAAAACCTTCTACTCGTTCTTCATATACCAGGAGGTACTTGATACGCCCATAAGTTACCAACTTGAGAGTGGTGAAAATCCGCGGGAGCTTGAGAAACAGCAAATCTTGGAACTCATAAACCTAATTGCTGAGGAAATCTATATCGGAAAGTTCGACAGCGACATAGGAACATACAGAATTGAGAATCGTCTACAGTCGGGGGAATTATTGCCACTGGATCATGTCCGAGCATTTCGCATTAGCAAAGAGGAAATTCTGTGGAACTGGCTGAAGTATATATCGCAAATCATCCGCAACTTTTTCATCATGCAGGGCATCCCAATAGATGAAAGCAAATTGTTCCAGTACAAATTCCCTGTGCCACTGTGGGAGCGACTACGCACGTTCGTTCGCAATTTTAGCAATCTTCCCCTGTGGTCCAACATTGCTCTTTCCTCCACTGTCTTTGGTGGAAAACAAAACTACGATTTTTGGCAGTACGTCTTTGAGAAGGGTAAGACACAACAGGGACAACAAGTTTTGCCGGAGCCGATTAACTTGATGAAGATGATCTGAGCCCCAGAAGAAAAAAAACAGCGGTGTGTGAAGTTATTTTGTCTAACAAATCGCTGGAGCTGGCTCGCTTCGCTCGCAGCTCAGCTCAATCGTTATGCCAAGGAAGAATTAGAGGAACCATTAGAACATACGTCCCACGTGTGCTAAAATACTATCAGATCACGAACATAAAGGAGGGGTGGTAACATATGCCAAAACATGCAAAACGCATTCTTGCTGACGCGCTGGAATTGCCACCGTTGGAGCGGGCCGAGCTGGTTGAGAATCTTCTGTCGAGCTTTGAATTTCAGTCCAGAAAGGCCATTGATGCCTTATGGGCTCAAGAAGCAGAAGACCGAATAGACGCGTTCGAGCGCGGTGAAATGGCTGGAATCCCGGCGAGAGATGTATTCGAGGAGATCGAGAAAACCGGATAACGATGGAAATCATATTTCTTCCTCCAGCCAAAGCCGAGCTTACCGACGCTACCTCCTATTACAACATGCAGAGCGAAGGTCTTGGTTATGAGTTTGCTGCGGAAGTGAAGAGGACGCTCGAACGAATAGTTCAGTACCCTGACGCCTGGTTCAAGCTGTCAAAACGTACCCGCCGTTGCAGGACCAATAGATTCCCCTACGGAGTTATTTATCAGGTTAGGAAAGAGACCCTACTTATTGTAGCAGTCATGCACCTGAGCAGAGAGCCGGAGACGTGGAAGTCACGGCTCAAAAAGAAGGAATTATAAACCGTGAAATTGGGGACGTTCGTGCTGAAATTGCCTGGCGATATCGGGAAGATTATTGTTTCAAAAATGCAAAGCACGTTCTGCACGAACGTCCCACTTTACCTCGTCCCACTTTACCTGATGACCAAACCTGGCTCACCAGAGTTCCAGGATTTTCGTGAGCACCTCTTAGCTCGTGTGGGTATACGTGACTGAAATCCGAAATTTGAAAGACCGTTTCTCCACCCTGATTGAGCGCTTCCAGCGCAATATCGAGGCCTACCGCAGCCCTGCCTACAACGAAACTCAACTCCGCATAGAATTCATCGACCCTTTCTTTGAAGCCCTTGGCTGGGATGTAACCAATAAAGCCGGATCGTCGAGGAGCAGACAAAGTGAAGTCCATGAGAAAGGATAGATAATATCCCAAAATCGAACCTTGACCTGACAGACAGTGTCAAATGATGTATTAACTTCTTCCTCATTATTTTCAAATTCTGCCCTTCAATGCAACATTTCAAAGGAGAGTCAGCGAAATGTGCTTGAAAAGAAGGAACCTTCTGCTCTTGACTGCCTGTAAATAAAGGTATATGGTTTCAGCAACGCCTCCGGTTTGCATAGTTTTTATCAAGTCTCGATAATACCAAAACAATTCGAGCACCGGAGTAAGGTTAAGTGAATGAAAATATTTAATATTCACGCGAAGAATTGGTAGCGAGTCAGTTGGGATATATAGACTCAAAACAGCTTTGCTAAAGGTCAAACATAGACCAGTCTAATTACTGTTAGCTTTAGAGGAGGAAATGCAGATGAATACACTAGATATTAAGAAAATGAGCACGATAGAACGTCTTCAAATTATGGAGGCCCTTTGGGATTCGCTTCTTTATGAAGACACCGAAATCGAGTCGCCGGAGTGGCATCGGGATATTCTTGACGAAAGAAAAGGGAAAATTGAAAGCGGTAATGCAAAGTTCATCTCTCTTGAAGAGTTGAAGGCGAGTCGAAAATCATGAAAGTCAAGGATGTCGTCATATTAAATGAGGTTGCTGATGATTTCAATGATGGAAGGAGTTTTTATGACCAAAAAGAAAGGGGAGTTGGTGAATATTTTTGGGATAGCTTAATAGCTGATATCGAATCCCTCTTTATTTATGCAGGGATACACAGCAAAAAGTTTGGCCTTTATCGAATGCCTGCCAAGCGATTCCCCTATGCCATTTATTACGAAGTCAATGATGAGATTGCTTACGTCATCGCAGTGTTACCTATGCGTCGTGATCCCGCATGGATTAAGAACAAACTGAAGGGAAGAAGCTAAGCGGCTGCACTGGACCTGCATAAGCGGTTGCCAAGGGCGAAGACCGCTCACGATAAAACCATCCTCGAACGCCAAATTGACGCAACAGATCGGCAAATCGACCGGCTGGTATATGATTTGTATGGTTTGACGGAGGAAGAAATCAAGATCGTCGAGGAGCAGACAAAATGAAGCCCATGAGAAAAGATGAATAATATGTCAAAATCGAAACTCGACCTGGCAGACAGTGTCAAATGCTGTATTAACTTCTTCCTGAACTCTTCAGTTGATAAATTTTGCGGATCGGTGTAGATTTCAATCGATATTCAATGATGTTTGGATATACTTTTCATTACATAAATTTCGGCGAAGTGCGGAGATTGGCACGATGTCTGCACCTTTATCCTGTGTCTTTTTTTGTCTTAAACGTCTCTCGGGATTATACCGCCAGGAGGTGACACCTGTTCTCTACTCTTTGATTTGACAAAAGCTCCAATGTCTTTCTCGCCTGATAGCAGAAAGTCCAGAAAATCAGCTTTTTTGTATTTGCATGTCTCACATATGCTAAGCATAACCAGATAGTCTCGAAGCCCCTTTTCTGAAGTAACGCCTTTGATTAAATGACGAAGCATCGCAAAAGCCTTGATGGCGTGCTCGGCATTGTTGTTGTTCCAAGGCACACCATCGTACTTTAGAAAAGTGAACAGTTTATCTTTATTCTTCTCGAACCGCTCCTTGAACTTTATCGCCGACTCGCTTTGAAACGCTGTTCCCGAGATTCGCCTGTAGAAACGACCAACGGCCACGAGATGCTTCCTCAGAAAATGGCTTTTCAGACCATGCCGATCAACGGTTTCCACCATTGGTCTTACCAAGTCGGCAAAGCCCTTCACGAGACTCTTCAATTCCCCATCAAAAGGATATTTCAAAACCGCATCATTAAGATCACGGATTAAATGAATCAAGCACTTCTGTTGAGGACACTGGATCCCATCGTAGGCCGCATAGAAGTCCGATACTAAAACGCCAGTAAAATCCTTTAACAAACTATGCAACGTATCGCCTTGGCGGGTCTCATTATAAATATAGGCTACTTCTTCCATATTCGCCAAGACCCACACAAATCCATCCATTCCTCCTACACTGATTTTCGTCTCATCAGCGTGGAGCAGTTGACCTTTACACAACCGTTTTATTATTCTATCGTAAGTCTCCATATATATATTAGCAGCTTTCGCTTTGATGCAACCTGTCGTCCCAATCGCCAGGTTGAAACCAAACAACCTATTTATGCTGCGGTCAACACTTTCTTGTGATAGACGTAGCCCAATGTTCTGATAAAGCGAATAAGCCACTATCCCGGGGCCAAGTTTGCTACGTGTCCAGGATCTCTCTTCGGGTAAGAAGGTGGCTCCACACCTCTGACATTTATACCGGTGAAAACGGTAGCAGATGATCCATCTCTTTATTCCGTGTTTCATGAACTTTAGGTCAGCAACTGTTTTAGTCTTTTTCACATGCCCAAAGAATCTTACGGAGTCGCAACGTGGGCAAGAACGGGGTCGAGGCCACTCGATCGTCTTGTTAGGCGATAGGAGCTTTCTAACGTCGGGGAAACAACTCAAGACACCCCTTAATCGTGCATTTGACTTTACGTAAACTCTTTCCCGCTGATAGTCCCAATATGCGGCCTTATTTATGGCGTCCAGTTCTGGGAGGCAAAATGAATTGCGCTTAAAACCGTATGGATGATCACGCTTTAGTCTCTCTGTGTGCACTGCATCCTTCAAAGATGAGCTTCCACTCTCAAGAAATGTTTGACACAAATTAACGATTTTATCTGTAACTAATTGGAGTGCCTCGCAATCCTGCGCGTTGTAGGAGAGAAGCGCCCCTTTCAATGTTGGTTCCTTGCTGGTTTCCCATTCATGACGCCAGGCAATCGTTTGCACCCCAGAAACTGTGGGAGCTGACCAACTAAATCCCAGATGCTCCGCAATTTCTTTCAAACCGTTCGAGAATGTGGGGAAATATATCTGAGCGAAAATGACAGATACAAGATTAACCATCGATCCGATGGCTTTGGCTATTCGTGAACCCTCTGGAGGGTTGCCGTATCGACTGCACATTCGCTTTATAAAGGTGGTTTCATATCTGCCATAATGTATCAGAGTGGGGTTGTCGATTGCTGATAATATTTTGAGAAAATCTGCCCATATTTTTTCCTCCTCATCCAGCCTGTCAGCCCATAGGCTGTGTTGAATCATTCCCGCATCGGTCTTTAGGCGAATCCCTATCAGATAGTATGAGTCGCGGTCCGGAAGCCCCTCAACATCCATAAAAACTTGTTTACCCTCTACCTTCAGTTCCGGCCTGCCGACAATGTGGATTTTTTTCTCTCGGATTGAGAGTGCTTTTAGAGAATGGTGATACTTTTCGCGCTTTTCAGGGCGCCGCTTTGTCCTCCGGCGGGGCCTGAAGCTATAGGAGAGTTGGGTGATGGTAAAAATCCCTGTGCTGTTGAACTTCTTTCGTTCCTGATCGGTCATACCACTCAACAAGCTAAGCTCGTCTTTCTCTATTGCCTTCAGTCTGCATCGGGCCTGAAACTCGCACTCGACACAATGCCGATTTAGAAAAAGATCAGGGGTAGAATGGCTGGATATCATCGTTTCGATCTTTTGGGTCACTTTCTGCACTTCCTTTGCCAGGGATGAGGTTCTAACCTTCAGCGTGGTATGGCTGTCCCCGTGGATTATCCTACTAAGGCTGATCTTACAGCCCAGCATTTTCGACAACACAAGTGCATCGAATGCCATTAATAATTTATCATCTTTGGTGATCCTGTTAGAGAAAATAAAACGGATCGGGATGAACTGCGTAGGCTTACCCCTCCCTTCGGAGTGAACCCGTTCCACTGCGTGTAACCTGGATTCCAGATTCTTTGTGCTGACCGCTAAATTAACGGCCAATTGCCATTTTGATACTTTCAGGTTATCCATCCCGGTGCAATCAATTGTGTAATCATCGTAAATGTTCCCCCCTGTAAAACATCTGATTCCTATTTTGCGATAAGACTCCGCCTGAGTCATAAGCCAATCGGCATAGGGATTTCCCGATCCCGTTTCGCCTTGTAATCGTAGGAAGCATTTGGTCATGCACTTAAGGCCAGCCTCAAAAAGAGAGGCGGATATTTTCTCTCGCGGGCAGTCTTGAGGACGAGGTTTACCGATGTGCATTGGGTACCTCCTGCTGAGCGGTGAAATGTTTTTCTTAGATAAGATAGCATTACTGCTGATCGCGATAAGCCACATTATTTACGAGTCTCGGGATCGTGCTATCCCTAAATGTAATCCTGGCCGATTCTTTCCCACTTTAGCCATGGATACCCTTCGGGATTTATCGATCATTCCACGCTATTGATTTATCTCTTAGCAAGTGTAAGCAAACGGCGAGGGGAACGGGGGGTTGGTCAATTCTACAGGGGATCAATTACAAAATTCCAGGAGTTTCTATATCTGCTATATCTCCTCTCTTTTTCGATCACCGAAAATGTTTCGATATGGTTTTTATATATTGAATCGGGGTGGATCATTTCTACCAGTAATCATCAGTCCCGAAAGCCTCCCTCGACTGATCATTAGTAGGTGAAGCTGGTGACCAAGGATTGGTCGCAGGCGTATACTATTTCTTTTATGATTGGCCTCATTCGCTAAGGAACTCGACCAAACTAACATTTTATTTTCAAACGGATTCTTCATCAACCTTCTGAGATTCTGCTTAAACAAAAGGCGGGAATGATCTTGCTCTTCATAGCGTCATTTCCTCCATGTTTTTCCCTCGCGAGATGATGGATTTTTCCACAGAATACTGGGAGAAATGGTTACTCTGATTTCAAGGCAAGTAGGCAAATAGGCTCACGGACCGGGCGGGAGAATGCGAGGATTCTTGGTTGAAATCTTCCGCCTGTCGCGCGGCAAGCTTGGGATGGAAATCGGATGGGTGCTTGACAAAGAGAGAGTATTTCAAGACTTTCATCCCGAAATATGCAGGTTGACAATCTTGGCACAATGGTGAAGGTTCCTCTTGCAAATCGTCATCAATATGCTAAATAGTCTATGTCACTCGGACAACACCCTACCGATGGAGGTAGAGCCGGAGGAGGTGGAAATGCCTAGAAAAGGATCCCATCCCGCATATAAACCAAAAAGAGAATATCGGTATACGGTAAAGGACATCGCCGAACTTGCTGGAACGACTAGAAATGCTTTGAACGTGGCAAAAGTCCGCGGGAAGATAGATCCTGGAGATTTTAAGAGCGTCGTAAGCTTCCTGACCAGGAGGATTATCGACAAACGTCTGAAGGGAGACCTTTTTGCCCCTGCAGCGAGGGTGGCAAAAAGAGGCGGAAAGACTGGGAGTCAAGTTTCTAGGAAGAGGCCTAAAAAGGCTGTTGGTCGCAGATAGAAACTACTTCCTGTAACTTTAACTTCCCTAATTTTTGAAAAAGATGTATATTACTACCGCAAATTGATAATGTGGATACACCCCGGGCCTATCTGAATAATTGATTATTAAATTATCCTGATTCTATATGATATTCTCAGGAACAATCTTTTATTTAAAAGAACCAAAAGATTTGGCTGTTTTGAAGCAGAAGAAAGCCTTTAACGACTTAAGTTTCCGGAGGATATAGAAAAAATAATCTTGGGCGGCCGGTAGCTGCCCGCGAATGGACAATCACGAGAGTTCAATGTGAAACGATTCCTTTTGGCTGCTATCGCGATTTCGTTATTGACCTCCATCGTGGGGGACCTCGTCTCGGACGAACTAAAGCACATCCTGCAATTCGTCCTGGGATCCTACTACCGCCCCATTTTATATATTCTGTTCGTCTCCCTGGTGCTGCTGACCCTTTATTTCGAATGGTGTGGCTCCCGCCCTGTTTGCCATACTCAACCACCGGAAGAACTGGACAAAACGCCAGAACCTTCGGGAGAATTGGGCAAGACGCCAGAACCTTACCAGCCGACCCAGGAGGAGCACCAACAGTTCAAAGCCTTTTGGCCGAAGCTCTCCGCGACACTCGCGCGCGATCTTCAAGAAAGCTTGCAATCCACAATCGTGGCCAGAAACGCCGCAACTGCCAACACACCTCCTCATCTTGTTGACACCCACAACCCTAAAGTGAGGCTAGAGCTTACCGACAATCACTGGAAGATCCTCTCCAAATGCCACCCGGATCTATTCCAAGCTCTCACCAAGTATCTGAAGGCTTCAGAATGCCTCGGATCCGCCGCTCACCGATACAGACAGTTCGGGTATCCTGGCGGCATCCAAAACGGCGACCTAGATTCTGCAAAGCGGGAGATGCACCGAGCCGCCAGGGAGCTGGAGGACGCTACAGACCACTTGGACAGCCAGGTCCGCTACTACAATAGTGTCTATGGCACATCCGAATAAAACCACCCCCCGCGCCGAACAACTCCCTCCAGCCAGTCGACCCGGCTACCATGCTGGAATACGTGCGTCCCTGGCCTGCCAGAATGCGCGACAATGAGTGGGTCGGTGCCCGAGCCGCCGGACAGCTGAGCTCGAGGCCGTTATGCTCAATCAGTAATCCATGAGCATCAAAGCTACCTTAGACTGCACCTTTGTAGGTGGAAGCATCACCGAGTACTTCCTGAACTCTTCAGGGGTTCGGGGACAAAATTATTTTTCCCTACCCCACCCTTTGGAGTGTGTCCTCCATACAATTCGATATATAACGGACGTTCTGAATGTAAATTAAACCTAGGGAAAGGGCGTTGACTAAAAATTATCCTTGCAAATAATATGGGAAAAAGAGATATCACATGAACGTGGAGCGGTTTAAGAACAGCCCATCGGGACGGAAATTAAAAGTGGGACAAGGCCAGTCGGCTTATTGGGCGTTTGTGCCCCATCCGCTGCCGCCGGCTTTAACCCTTGATGCGAAATTGGTGCGCGCGCTCTCCGAGGCCGATTTACACGGAATATTCGTGAATTTCAGAGAGGAAAATTATTCTCTTTCATTGGGAAAGAGCTTTCAGAGGGGAAAGAAGGTGCTTCAGAATTTACCTTTTCCCAATAACTGACAGTGTTAAATTATGGATCAGGCAAGTCTAATTGCGTTACTGAATAGGTTAAGGAAGGAGCCGTCGGAGACGGAGTGGTTAGAGTTTAAGGCTGGCCATTACAATGCCAACCAGTTGGGCGAATACATCTCCGCTCTGGCGAATTCAGCCTGCATTCATGGCAAACCACGCGGATACCTCGTTTATGGAGTTAAAGACTTATCGCATGAAATTGTCGGAACGACCTTCGACCCTTTCCAGGAAAAAGCAAAGGGTAATCAGGACTTGATGATCTGGCTGTCGGTTGGTCTTCAACCCAACTGTGGTTTTGAATGCTATCCATTTGATGCGGAAGGAGAACCCGTTGTCCTTTTTGAAATCTGCCCTGCCTTTGACAGGCCCGTAAAGTTTTATGGAACAGCTTACATTCGTGTTGGATCGGCTAAAACGGAGCTTTCGAAGCACCCAGAAAAAGAACGAATCATCTGGCAGAGGCGCGTGGATTGGTCGGCACAGATCTGCGAGCATGCGACCTTGACGGATCTCGCCCCCGGCGCTATCAAAAAAGCCCGGCAGGAGTATAAGGTTAAGTTTCCCGGGAAGGGAGCTGAGGTGGATACCTGGGATGACACTACATTTCTTAATAAGGCCGGCCTATCTATACACGGGGCTATTATTAACAGTGCCATCATCTTGCTGGGAAAGCCAGAATCGGCAACGTTGGTTTCTCCAGCCGTGGCTCGGATAACCTGGATTCTTAAAGACGAACGGGATCAGGAAAAAGATTACGAGCATTTCGATCCACCTTTTATCCTCAACGTGGACCATCTCTTAGGAAAGATCAGGAATCTAAATATCCGCCAAATGCCCAGTGGGACTCTGTTCCCCATCGAGATTTCGCAATATGACCCTTGGGTCCTGCGGGAGGCACTTCATAACTGCATCGCGCACGAAGATTACACCCTGAACGGGCGCATCAACTTCATTGAGACTTCAGACCGGTTGATTTTGTCTAATGTCGGAAGTTTCTTGCCGGGCAATGTGGAGCGTGTGATTCAGCAAGATGCTCCCATGGAGGTATACCGGAATCCCGTGCTATCCCGTGCCATGGTGAATCTGAACATGATCGATACTCAGGGCGGGGGAATAAGGCGGATGTTTCAAACCCAAATGAAACGATATTTTCCGCTGCCCGATTACGATCTTTCAAATCCTGAGCGCGTTGCCTTGACCATTCGGGGAACGATCTTGAACGAGCAATACACGCGGATGCTCATGGAGAGAACTGACCTCGACCTTTGGGCGGTAATTCTTTTAGACAAGGTTCAGAAGGGGATTCAAATCAAGCGGGAAGAGCACCATCGGCTCAAAAAAATGGGGCTGGTGGAAGGGCGATACCCTAACATATACATTAGTGCCAAGGTTGCAGCAGCAACAGAGCAAAAGGCCAAGTATATCCGTACCCGCGGTCTTGATCGGAAGTATTACAAGGACCTCATTATTGAGTTAGTAGGTAAACAAGGTCCTGTTACGCGAGAAGAGATCAACAAGCTACTATTGGGTAAGCTGCCGGAGGCTTTAACGCCGGAACAGAAAGAAGGAATGATCCACAATATCTTGACCGATTTGCGGATTAGGAAAATCATCAAGAATGACGGCTCAAGACGGATTCCAAAGTGGGAAATAGTCTGATTTGTTAGACGGCTTTTCTAAGCAATAAAAAGAGGTATTTAACAAAACAAAAAGTTGAAATAAATAAATAACCGCTTGATATTTAAAAAGTAATTTTATTGTTAAATCATATGCATTTATCTGATTTAACAAAAAACTTTTCTTTCATAGAATCGGGGGCGTTCGTTCTGAATGTAAATTAAACCTAGGGAAAGGGCGTTGACTAAAAATTATCCTTTCAAATAATATGGGAAAAAGAGATATCGCATGAACCTGGAGCGGTTTAAAAGCAGCCCATCGGGACGGAAATTAAAAGTGGGACAAGGCGAGTTGGCTTATTGGGCGTTTGTGCCCCATCCGCTGCCGTCGACTTTAACCTTTGATGCAAAATTATAAGCTTTGAATAATAAGGTGCTTCTGAATCGAAACGAGATCATACCATGAATACCACGCTCGACCAGCTTCAAGAATGGATGGACTCTAAAGAAAGCGAGCGCCTCGAATTCAAAGAGGCCAAACAAAACTTCCATTTCGAAAAACTGGTTAAATATTGTGCCGCCCTTGCTAATGAAGGTGGCGGCAAAATAATCCTTGGCATTAATGACAAAATGCCACGCCGGGTCGTTGGCTGCCAAGCATTCAATCAGCTTGAGCGAACAAAGGCAGGATTGATTGATCGCTTACGGCTGAGAAGTGAAGGAGAAGAAATTGCCCATCCAGGTGGTCGCGTTCTGATATTTCATATCCCTTCCCGGTCCATCGGCGCACCCATCCAATATGAGGGTGCCTATTGGATGCGTGGTGGTGAAGACCTTGTGGCGATGACACCAGAGAAGAAGGGTGCAAGTTTGAAGAACTTGCCCAGGTTCTGCCGTCTCTTTCGAGATACCAAATCCACGCTCTTCTGAAGGATTTCAAAAGAGAAGGAAAAATCAGGGTAGAAGGACGGACTAAAGCTGGGAAATGGTTTGCGACCTAAAAGGATAAGCCCAGATTGGGGATTGTGTCAAATAAAAGAATTTGACACAATGCTGACACAATTTAACAAGATAAATTCTTGAAATTAAATATGTTTATTGTGGGAATGATTGAGAAAATGAACCAATCAAAACGCAAAAAATTTTATTAGAGGAAAACGATAGCCTATTAGGGGCCGATTGGCTGTGTAAAGGGACTTCCCTTCATAGGGGGTGTTTTTGTTACGGGGACTCGAAGACGGTCGTTCCGATGGAGAATTAAAGATAACCTTTTTCTTTCAAATAAGCCATAATCTCATCGGACAATTCCCCAACCTCTTTACGCAACTCAACAAAGTCCTCTTTAGAAAAAATGTAGGCGGGATTGTAGTCAGCCTCTTCCCTGTACTTCATCATTTTGGAAAAGACATGAGAGGTCTTGGCTTCAAAGCGGCCTTCCTTTACGAAATGAAGACTAAAAAGTCTCAGAGCCCCTTCGTGGCTTTTGGGCTCAAGCCCTTTAATTAGAAGGAGAGCCCTGATGCTGTAGAGAAGAGAATAATAGAGTCTGGAAACCGCTCCCTTGAAAAAACTATTTTTAAAGAGCAAATCTGCCTCTAATAAGGTTTTTGCCGCTCCTTCCAGTTCAGCTTTTATATTTTCCTTTTTATTTTCCTCCGTCATAACGGGATTCCTTCCGTCTCTATATCCGTGGCGATTCTTCTTTCCCTATTCTTAAGGGAGGCAAAATCATCTTCGGAAAGCACCAGGGTTGAGAGGGGTGTTAAATATTTAAGTTCCACATCAGCAACTCTATCAAGAATCTGATTCTTAAGCTCTCGGGTCAGGTCTTTCACAATGACGGCAATATCAATGTCCGATTCGTGGTCATAATTTCCCCTCGACCTTGACCCGTAGAGGATTAGTTTGATTCGATCGCCTAAGAAATCCTTTAAAGAATCTTTCAGCTCTTTTAAGGCCCTACTTTCATCACGGGAGAAATTATAAAGCTCCACTTTTACACCCTTTTTATGTAGCTCCCCCCCTGAGGATTGGATTTGTAGCTATTTTATCATTAAAATTGGGGAATAGGATAAGAATAATGAAAACGCCCCGCTGATGATATTCAGAAAATTCTGGGGCTCATACGGGGCCGATAATATCTCCATAGAAATCATAGGCAGTTGCTTCGGTAATCACGGCTTCGACGATCTCTCCAGGCCGGGCCCTACCCCGGCGCAAGAAGGTAACCCCATCAACTTCCGGGGCTTGCCCCTGAGTTCTCCCCTCCCATAAAAGCCCGGAGGATTTTCCCGGGCGCTCAATTAGAACCGGGATGCGGGTTCCCACCTTTTCCTTCTGCCGGCGAAGAGAAATCTGTCTTTGCAGGCGCATGATTTGATGGTACCGCTGCTCCTTGACCCTTGCGGAGACATGACCTTTTAAGGTTGCAGCCGCCGTGCCCTCTTCCTTCGAATAGCGAAAGACTCCCAAGTGTTCGAAATGAGCCTCTTTAACCAAGTCAAAGAGCCTGCGGAATCTCTTTTCTGTTTCCCCTGGGAAGCCTACCATCAAAGAGGTACGCAGGGTGATTCCGGGAATTTTTGCCCGGAGTCGGGCGATCAATTCACGCACCTGGCTGCTGGAAACAAGCCTGTTCATGGCTCTCAAAAGGTGATCGTCGATATGTTGCAGGGGAAGATCCAGATATTTGCAAATCTTCTCTTCTTCCCGAATAAGGCGGATCAACTCCGGAGTAACGTGCCCGGGATGAGCGTAGAGGAGGCGAATCCATTTTAACTCTTTGACCTTCACCAGACCCTGTAACAGGCGGGTCAAGTCAGTTCCATCGCCGAGGTCCCGACCATACGCGGTGACATCCTGGGCAATGAGATTGACTTCCTTCACCCCCCGGGAAACCGATTGCTGGGCTTCCTGAAGGACGGAAGAAATCTTCCGGCTACGCAGCTTTCCCCGGATCCGAGGAATGACGCAGTAGGAACAGTGGTTGGAGCACCCTTCGGCTATCTTTATGTAAACACTGCCAGGGCTGGAGGTAAACAGGCGAGGGGTCCGGTGATCATACAGGTTGGTGGGGCGAGCAATGAACTGCTTTCGGCGAAGTTCGCCCTGGGCGGATTTTTGCAAAAGGTCAGCAATCCGATCCCATTCATCCGTACCCAGGAATAGATCGACCTCAGGGAGTTCCTGAAGCAACTCAGATCCGTAGCGCTGGGGAAGACAACCCGTAACCACCAGCCGGTGGCATTTCCCCTTTTCTTTGGCTGCGGCCATGTCCAGGATCGTGGCGATGGATTCTTCTTTGGCCTCGCGGATGAAACTGCAGGTGTTGATGATGACTACATCAGCTTCGTCCTTGGTAGAAGGAATCCAGCCTTTTTCCTGGAGAAGGCCGAGCATAACTTCACTGTCCACCAGATTCTTGGGGCATCCTAAGCTGATCATGCGCACAGTTTTTGGGGATTGGTTCACGGCAGGATTATTTTCCAATTACGCCGGCAGGTGCCGCCCCTGGCAAGGTGAATACCTCTACATCTTTAGGAGGCGCAAAATTGAAAAGGGAGTCCGACAGATTGTTGTTAAATTTAATCTTGGAAAAATTGATCTGGGTTGTATTGCCCATGACATCCTGTACTTTGGCCTGCAGAATCTTAAAAGAATCCCGCTCGACAACCAAAAAGAGTTTTTCCAGGCTCCCCTGGGCTTCTATGGGGGTCAGCTCCAAGTAGTAATTGGTGGCCGGGGTTGGCTCTTGGAGAAAACGAGCTTGAAAATCTTTTTTGAGGTTGCCGATTCCAGCCAGGAAGGTTGAGGGGGCTTTGGACTGGAACGCCTGGGTCATCGGGGATACAACGACCTGCTTGTTTTCTGGTCGATACGTCCAGAGGGTTTTGCCGTCGGAGATGATTTCCTGCTTGGTGGGCATGCGGTAGATCCAGCGCATTTTACCGGGCTTTTTAAAATAGACCACTCCCTCTGCGTGTTGCTTTTTTCCCAAACTTTTAATCAGAGATTCCTGGGCGAAATTGGCTTTATAGTCGGCGTGAATCTCGTATTGTTCTTGAACTTTGGCCACAACTTCCTCCAGGGGAATGGTTTGCCCGTTGCCGGGTGAAGGCCAGAGCCCGACCAGTGGAAGGAGGAAAAGGTAAAGCAAAAATTTAAAGGGCATCACTTTCTCCGATTTAAAAATCCATTTCTTTTAACCACAGAGAACGCTGAGTTAACTGAAAAATGAAAAACGCTATGCGCATAGCGCTAAGCGCTTAGCGGGTCTTACTATGGTCTGCGGTTAACGACTACAATTTCTTTATATACACTTCCCGCGGTTTGCTGCCGTCTGCCGGACCCACGACTCCTTCCTTTTCCATCCTCTCGATCATCCGCGCTGCCCGGTTATAACCCACCCGCAAACGCCTTTGGAGCATCGAGATCGAGGCCTGCCTTAACTCGGCCACAACGGCCACGGCCTGGTCATACATTTCATCGTAGCCGTCAGCATCGGCCTCCGGGGTCTCCTCCTTCGCTTTCAGGATGGTGTGATCGTAAACCGGCTTCCCTTGGTTTTTCCAGAATTCGACAACCCTCAGGATCTCGAACTCAGAGACATAGGCGCCGTGAACCCGAAACAGGCGGGAGGTCCCGGGAGGCAGGAAGAGCATGTCGCCAGAACCCAGGAGATGCTCGGCGCCATTGGCATCCAGGATGGTGCGCGAATCGGTCTTGGAGGAAACCTGGAAGGAGATTCTTGTGGGGAAGTTGGCTTTGATCACGCCGGTGAGCACATCCACAGATGGCCGCTGGGTGGCCAGGAGCAAATGGATGCCCGCGGCCCGGGCCATCTGGGCCAGGCGGGTCAGGGAAGCCTCCACATCCCGCGCCGAAACCATCATTAAGTCCGCCAGTTCATCGATGACGATGACGATGTACGGCAGGGGCGATAAATTGTCGCCGGTGCGGTCCTCCAGGCCTTCGGTCTCTTTGAGCAAAGTCCCCCCTTTGCGCCGCGCATCCTTCAATTCCTTATCCACTTTCTGGTTATAGCGTTCGATGTTCCTTACACCCTTCTCAGCCATTAACCGGTAACGGATCTCCATCTCCTCCGTGGCCCACCGCAAAACCAGGGCTGCGGCCTTCGGGTCATACACCACGGAATGGAGAAGGTGGGGGATGCCGTCATAGACCGAGAGTTCCAGACGTTTGGGGTCGATCATCAGGAGTTTCACTTCTTCCGGGTCCGCCTTGTAAAGAAGGCTGCAAACCATGGAGTTCAGGGAGACGCTTTTGCCCGCTCCCGTGGCACCGGCGACTAAGAGATGGGGCATCTTCGCCAGATTGGTCACGAAAGGATTGCCGAAAATGTCCTTGCCCAGAGCCAGGCTGAGTTTCGATTCAGCCTGGGAGAATTCCTCGCAGGAGAGGATGTCCTTCAGGTAAACGGGTTCGCGGATGGAATTGGGGATTTCAATGCCCACGGCGGCCTTCCCCGGAATGGGAGCGACAATACGCACGCTGATGGCCCGGAGGGCCAGAGCTAAATCATCACTGAGGCCGACGATCTTATTGATTTTCACCCCCGGAGCCGGTTCATATTCATACATGGTGATCACCGGCCCCGGACGAACTTCTACCACTTTTCCTTCCACGCCAAAATCTTGCAGGCGCTTCTCCAGGATCTTGGCGTTGGCCAACAGGCTCTCTTTATCAACCTTAATTTCCTTCTGCTCAAGACTCTCCAGCAAGGAGAGGGGTGGGAGCACATAAGAACCCCGGGAATCTAAGAAGGTGAAATGTTCCTGTTTTTCCCGCACGACCGGGACGGATTCCGCTCCAACTCCTTCTTTTTCCCCGGCCCCTTCTTTCTTAATGATTAAAGGAGGAGCGCTTTCTTTTTCTTTCCTGGTTTCTTTCGCTTGTTTTCTTTTGGTACTCAAAGCGCGTTTCCATAGCTTCCGCCACTGGTTGAGGAGCATCAAAAAGAAGTGGCTTATGGCCTTGATCATTTCTGCCCAGGAGAGTTTGGTCAAAACCATAACGGATATAACCAGTACCACCGCAAAAAGGATTAAGGCCCCGCTGATATTCAGATACTTCTCGGTGATCCGGGCGCAGAAATAGCCCAATGCCCCCCCGCTGTCGATCTTCGCTCCCCAAATATTCATCCTTCCTAAGCCGAGAGAAAGCAACCCGCTGCCCGTAATAAAAAGTCCAGCCAAAGAAACTGTCTTGGCGGGCGGGAAGGACATTTCCGAGAAAAGAAAGAGTTTCAGGGAAAAAAGAATAAAGAAAAGCGGCCACAGAAATGCGGTTAAACCGAAAGTCTGGAGGAAGATATCGGCAAGGTGAGCCCCGACGAAGCCGGCAAGGTTAGTGGCCTTCTGTGGCTCCGAGGGCTGATGGTTGAAAGAAGGGTCGTCAGGGTTGAAGGAAAATAAGCTAATGGCCAGGAGGACGGCAAAGGCCACCAGGAGAATCCCCAGGATTTCCTTTTTTAAACTGGACCCTTCGGAGCGGGATATTCTGCCCATTTTTAATAATAATAATAGAGAAATAGGCGAATGTCAAAGGAAAACCAACTTCCTCTTCCTAAAAACCAGTTGCGAGTTGCGGGTTACGAGTTGCGGGTTTTAATTTTTCCTTACGCCCTGCTTCCGACGTCCATCGTCCTTCGTCCATCGCCTTTACTTTTTAAGGCTTTTTATGATCGTATCCCGCACCTTTTCCATTAAGGGGCGGGCTTCGCGCAGCGAAAGGTTGAGGGTTGGGATGGGCTTGCCAAGATTCAACTCCATTACGCCGGGCCAGAAACACCAGCCGGTTCGGGGAAGCATATGATAAGTTCCGGAAATGGAGACCGGAACAATCGGAGCCTTGGCCTGCAGGGCCAGGAGAAAAGCCCCCCCTTTGAAGTTTTTAACCAGGCCGTCGGGCGTACGAGTCCCTTCAGGAAAGACGACGATGGAAATCCCGTTCTTCAGCAGAGCGACTGCTTTCTTCAAACCCTTCAGGGCTGACTTGGCATTGTTCCTGTCAATCAGGATGTGTCCGGAGGAGGACAGGAACCATCCAAAAAGCGGAAACCAGAGGAGAGATTTTTTGGCGATGAACCGTACTGGAAATGGAGAAGTGGAAATGATTCCGGGGATGTCCAGAATACTGGCATGGTTGGCTATCAGGATATAGGCCTGCTCCTTTTTTAGGTATTCCAGGCCCTGCGGGCGCAGGCGGATTCTGTTGGTGCGCAGCAGCCAGTTGACCCACGTTCGCTGAAAAATGGAGGGCCATCGCCCGGATGAATCTAAAAAGCAACTGACCATAGCCGCTGGAGCCAGAATGGCTGTGTAAACCATTGCGGAAAAAATTAAGAATAAAGCCCGAAGAAAAGCATAAAACTGAAAAGAAATTTTTGCACCCATGGATGAAAGGTGGAGGTTGAAGGAATAAGAGGGGCTGGATGTGGCCTATCGCCAACTATCCAGCCCCCCATGGTTCTGTGGGTTAAATCTCTACCTTATTTCTTAAACGACATGTCAAAAATGACTAAGCGTTCATCGGTGCGGGCTTTCCAGTTTAACCGCTCATTCACTCCGTAAATGTCCACCTGCTGATAGGTCCAGGCCCAGGGAATTTCTTCCTTGATGACTTTCATCGCATCGGAATAGATCTTCTGCCGTTTCTTCGGATCCATGGTGCTGATGCCTTGATCGATCAGAGTATCGAGCTTGGGAAAAGAGACATTGGAAAGCATTTTTCCGGTCCGCATCAAGGGAGCAATGGTGAAATCGGCGTCGAAGCTGGTGTTTCCCCAACCCAAAAGATAAGCCGGAGCAGCATTGTGACCATACATCATGGACATATAGGTCCCCCACTCGTGGGTCTTTACAGTGGCATTGATGCCGATCTTCCGCAGGTCTCCGGCGGTCGCCTCAGCCATTTCTTTGTCGTTCAAGTACCGTCCGTTGGGGGAATTCAGGACAAAGTCAAACCCTTTGGCATATCCGGCTTCCTCTAAAAGCTTCTTGGCTTCTTCCGGATTGTATTCATAGGGTTTGACGGCTGGGTCGTAACCAAAATGTTTCGGGGTAAGAGGAGAACCCAATAGCACGCCATTGCCTTCGAGGACTTTTTTAATATTGGTCTTCATGTCAACCCCCATGGCAATGGCCTGGCGCACTCTCTTATCCTTTACGGGCCCTCCCTTGACCGTATCAAAGGCGATGAAGATAACCCGCACGCTGGGCACCTTGGAAACAAAAGACCGCCCCTTCCAATCCATCAATTTCATGAGATGGGGGGGGATATTGGTAATGATATCAGCCTCCTGGGTCTGCAGGGCGGCTACGCGGGTGGTGGCTTCGGGGATGGGGCGGAACATGACCTTCTTGATTTTAGGCGCCCCGCGGAAGTAGTTCTCGTTGGCTTCAAGAAGAATATGGTCGTCTTTCACCCAGCGGACAAACTTGTAAGGCCCCGTCCCAACCGGATTTAGGCCGAAGTGGACCGGCCCTTTCTCCTTGAAATATTTGATGGGAAGCGGCTGGCCGTAAATGGCCAACATGGCATCCATCACCGGATAAGGATCCTTGGTGATGATGCGGAAGGTGTAATCATCCATGACCTCCACCTTCTCGATGACCCCCTGGAAGACCGTCTGTCTCAGTTTGAGCTTGGGGTCGGCCATGCGCTCGAAAGTAAATTTGAAGTTCTCTGCTTTGCAGTCTTCCCCATTGTGAAATTTAACGCCCTTGCGGATCTTGAACTCCCAGGTCTTGTCGTTGACGATCCGGTACGACTCAGCCAGAAGGGGCTCTCTCTTAATATCGGGAGTTCTCTGCAGGAGACTGTCAAACAGCTGAATGTGAACATTCCAAGCCGGTGTTTCCATGTGATTGTGCGGGTCCATGGTCGTGGGGTCCACCCCCTGGACCAATACCAAAGTGTCCTTGTCCCGGGCCGCATAGGACAGGCCAAAACTCAATAAAACAACCGGTAGAATCAGAAATAAGACCATTCCCTTTTTCATTGACGTTCCTCCTTTTCTTTTATTTTTGCCGTTAAGCATCCTTCAACATTTTACAATTTTCAATTGGCAATTGGCAATTTACAATTGTGTTAGCCTGGGGTCCAGCATATCCCGCAGCCAGTTGCCCAGGAGGTTGATTCCGAGGACAACCAGCATGATTACCAGTCCGGGGAAAGTGGCCAGCCACCAGGAGGTGATTAGGTAGACCCGGCCATCGGCCAGCATCCCTCCCCAGGTTGGGGTGGGCGGCTGGATTCCCAGCCCTAAAAAGCTGAGAGCCGCTTCCATGATGATCATGCGAGCCATCTCTAAAGTGATAATTACAATAACAGGAGGAACCACGTTGGGCAAGAGATGATTGAAAATAATTCGGCCATTGGACCCTCCCAGCGCTCGGACAGCCATTACGTATTCCTTCTCCCTCAAGGAAAGAACTTCTGCCCGCACGACCCGGGCATAGATCACCCATCCGGTGATTCCCATGACGATGATGATATTTTGCAGATTGGGCCCCAGAACGGCAATAATGGCAATGGCCAAAAGGATGAAGGGGAAGGCCAATTGGACATCGGCCAGGCGCATAAATACGCTGTCTATCTTCCCGCCGTAGAAACCGGAGAAAAGACCGATGATGGTCCCCAGAAAAGCAGAGAAAACAACGGCGGAAACACTGACCACGATAGAGATCCGGGCGCCGTAGATCAATCGACTGACAATATCCCGCCCCAGGTGGTCAGTTCCCAAAAGGTAATTGGGGTCGGTCCCTACTTGGCCCCAGGGAGGAAGAAGCCGTTTTTCTACATCTTGGAGGATGGGGTCATGGGGGGAAATCAAGGGAGCAAAAATAGCGGAAAAAATAACCCCCAAAACCATGATTAGGCCAAAAACGGCCCCTTTGTTTTCCAGCAGCTTGCGCAGAACTTTCTGCCCTCGGGTGACTCTTCGCTCCTCTCCCACGAAGTCTAAAGTTTTGGCGGCATTCTCTAAAAAATTCATGATCTATTCTTTCACCCCAACTTTACCCGCGGATCCAGGTAGGTATAAAGAATATCAACTATCAAATTGACCAGAACGAAAATCGATGCCAGGAGAAAAACCGCTGCTTGCACAACCGGATAATCCCGGTTGTATATCGCCTGCACGGCCAAACGCCCCACCCCCGGCCAGGCAAAGATGGTCTCCGTGATCACCGCTCCCCCCAGGAGGGTCCCCAATTCCATGCCCACGATCGTTACCACGGGAATTAAAGCATTCTTCAGGGCATGTTTCAGAATAACCTTTCTTGGGCTTAGGCCTTTCGCCCGAGCGGTTTTCATGTACTCCTGCCCGAGAACCTCAAGCATGCTGGAGCGCATCATCCGGGCCGTCCGGGCCATACTGAACATGCCTAGGGTGACCGCGGGAAGGATCAGGTGTTGAAGAGTTCCCCGGCCGGAAGAAGGAAACCACTGGAAGGTTACCGAAAAGACGAGGATCAGCATTATCCCGAGCCAGAAGACGGGGGTGGACTGCCCGAGGAGGGCGCCGGTCATCCCAATATGATCCAGGATGGAGTTTCGCCGGATGGCAGATATAATTCCTACGGGAACGGCGATGATCATCGCGATGATCATCGCCGTTATGGTCAACTGGATGGTGGCTGGCATGCGTTCCAGTACCAGGTCCAAAGCCGGCTGGCTGTGGCGAAAGGACAGTCCAAAATCTCCATGGAGTGTGCCCTTAAAAAATCTCCAGTATTGCACAAGCAAAGGGTCGGTGAACCCCATCTCCTTGCGGAATTGAGCGACCTGCTCGGAGGTGGCGTCCATGGGCATCAGCAGGGCTGCCGGGTCGCCGGTGAGGTGGAGAATGATGAAAACCACCACCGAGATGCCGATGAGGACGAAAATGGAATGAAATAACCTTTTTAATATATAAGACTTCACAAGGTAAACCGCGCGGTGGGGTTTTTGAAAACACCCCGAAATTTGCTGAGTACTCCATCCAATCGAAATAAAAGAATATTATATAACATAAAGATCTCTCCAAAGCAATGGAATATTCGCCTTCACCCATGCTTCTCTTGATGAGAAAAAGATTGACATCCCTTTGAAACTCTTGCTATCTTTTATTAAGTCGTTAATTAATACCCCGCAGCTTGCTGCGGGGAACCAATGGCTGGGTTTCCAAAGGGGCGCCGCAGCCCTTTGGTCGAGGGCGGGGTAAATGCCCCGCCCGAGAATGCGAGC
>Ga0180009_10000499_pt1 | contig 54505 bp, 41 predicted proteins | sample OS_PC_MetaG_FD_123537 | JGI IMG/M metagenome (GOLD analysis project Ga0180009, IMG submission 123537) | Groundwater microbial communities from the Aspo Hard Rock Laboratory (HRL) deep subsurface site, Sweden - OS_PC_MetaG | ecosystem: Environmental > Aquatic > Deep subsurface > Groundwater... | reverse complement strand
TATGTATTACAAAAGAAGGCTATTTTTCAGATATTCCCTTAGTATCAGCAAAAAATTTTCATCTTACAAGTACCGATACTGTAAACGTATCACTAATAAACCACAAGTACCGATACCTGCTATTATGTTGCGAGTCCACCTAAGACATTGATGTCAGTGGAGATTCTTGATCGGTCGTGACACGTGTAAGCAGTTGATATCATAAGGGAATAAAATGAATTAAATAGAAGCATTTACAAATGCTTGATATTCTTAAAGAATAAAACTGACAACATAACTGCTATATATCTCATGCGTTGACAGTACCGAAAACAATGTGATATGCGTTTTACATGACTTTCGGTCAACTAAAAATACGTTGCATTTAAATGATAGCAGGTGGTATCCTAAGCTCACTGGCGGAGTACATGATAACTTCTCAAGGGTGAGCGAGGGATTCCGTGGAGCCAAGCGAGATAGTTGCGATCCTGGAAAAGATAGCCGATTCAGGCTTATCCGTCAAAGAATACTTTAAAAAACATGAGGTCCCATTCAGCAGGCCTCAATACTTCCGATATAAGGCGCGGTTGGCAGCCGATGGCCTGGGGGGTCTTCTTGATGGACGTGGCAAGGGGAATCACCGAAGACTGACTCCAGATACTGAGGGGTTTCTTCGGGGAGTTCACCATGCGAATCCTCAGCTGAGTCTGAAGGAAATGTGCGAGTCATTGGAAACCGCTTTGGGAATACATGTGGATAAATCCACTGTAAGCCGTTTTCTGAGGGGAGTCGGGGACCAAATTCAGTGGCCGCGACCTGTCGAACCGGAAAAGATTTTCACGCCGTGTGGAGGTTTCGAGATCATTGGGGCGCTGGCGCTGCATTTGGGATGGGCGAGACATACGACTGAGGTGATACTGAAAGAGAGGGATCGTTTTCGCGAGAGCGAGGCATTCGGGCAGGAGCGGGTCTCTCGGGATCGGAAAGGTCGGAACGCTCTGGGACAGTTTACGGGCGAGTATAACCGGCGTGCGGACATAAGATTGAGGCGATTCGCCTCGGTGGAAGAGAAAAGAGCGCACAAGAACTACTCGCGCATGGCACTGTTTCAAACGGGGGAGCACATTGTGGAGCGAAAGTGTCTGGGTATTCTGGCGTTGCCGTTGATTACCCTGAACGGGACCACACGTTCGGTCAACACTCCGCTGGGCAATGCGCTGGAGCATTTTTGTGGTTACAACTACCAACATCACACTCTGGACAGGTTCCTTCGGGAACTGAAGTATCTGGGGATATCGGATTTTCTGCTGCGGGACCAGGTATCTTTTTGGCAGGCGCACTGGGGAAATTTCGAGGAGAATCCCTCGGGTCTTCCGTTTCTGTGTTACTACGTCGATGGGAATACGAAGCCGCTGTGGTCCGAGAAGAGAGTCAAGAAAAACAAGGTGACCATGCTCGGACGGGTCATGGGCTGTCTGGAACAGGTATTTGTGCATGATGGTTTTGGACATCCGGTGTATTTGGAGACCTATGCCGGCAAAGCGCCGGTTGGGGAATACGTTCTCGATATGTTCGAGAAAATCGAAGACGCATTGGAAGGACCGGGTCCGCCGTTGCGGGTGAGGCGAGTGATCGTCATGGACGCCGCCAACAACGGTGTGGGGACGTTGAGAGCGTTTGCGCAGCAGGATCGATATCACTACATCACTGCGCTGGATGATAACCAGTGGAATCCGAGTAAGGTTCGCGAGCAGGGGCGCCCTAAACGCTATTATTACGGGGATGCGACACTGCGGGATTGCGTCCTGGAACTGGAGGATTCACGAGAGAAGGGGTACCTGGTGGTGGTCCGCGCCGTGCGAATCGATTGGGATTACGGAAAGAGGACCGCGCTAATAACGAGCCTTCCCAAGGAAACGGTCGGCGCCAGCCTTGTTGTCAAGGCTTACTTTGACCGTTGGCCGTACGAGGAACTGCAGTTCAGGAACATGAAGTCGTTTGCTTGCCTGAATCGCGTAGCAGGCTACGGTAAAAAGAAGCTGCCCGACGAGAAGGTGCGACAGACTCAGAAGGAACTGCGGGGACGGATTACAGCCTTGAGGCAACGGCTGCGCGTTCCGCTGAAAGCAATCGCTGACCAAGAGCAACGTCTGTCCGTCTGTATCGACAAAGAGCGTCGCATTCATTCCCAATGCCAGGTATTGGATGGAAAACGCGTTGTCGACGAACAGGCGCGACCGATTCTCAAGTCACTTTCCAGGGAGATGGCTCAATGCCGGCGTCAGATCAAATCGATTGACTCCGAGTGGAGGAAAGATCTGCACAGGCTACGGAGATATGAAAAGGAGTGGTTGCGCCTTCAAGGCAAAGAATACGTCTATCGGATCGACGTAGAGCTGGATCAGATCATGGCGTATTTTCGTGTCTCCTTGGTGAATTTGAGCAGTTGGTTTCTCCATGAGTGTCTACCGAAACATACAATGTCTCTTGCGCAATTTCTCCACAGCATCCTGCTGATGCCGGCGGAGATCGAGCTGACCAAAGATATCAGGCGGATCAGGCTCACCCGCAACCCCAAGGATCCGGAAGGTATGGTAAGATTGGAGCCGGCGTTACAACATCTAAACGATCTGCAGATCCAACACTTGGATGGGAGGCGAATCGAATTTGCGGTAGTATAGTCTCATTCAAATGCAATAGGTTTCATGATTAGCCGAAACTCATGTTTTATATACAATATTTTCAGTAAGTTGTTATACTGGTATCACACAGCGCTTAAAAAGACGGATATCATTACAAACGTAATGATATCCAGATCCGTATAATTACTCGTTATGAATCACGATTGGGAGGAGACGAATATGAAAAACTTATGCGCAATGTTTGAAATATCCGTAGAAGATTTCAACCGTGCAAAAGAATTCTATGAAAGCATATTGGAAATTGAGATCACAGAGATGAATGTCCTGGACACTCAAATCGGAATGTTCCCAATGGAAGGATATTTGAATTGGGGTTGCATTTCAAAATGCGATCAGCATAGGCCGTCGAAGGATGGTGCACTCATTTATCTAAATGCCGATAATGATATAGACGGAATGTTGGAAAAAGTAAAATCTGCTGGTGGTGAAATACTGACACCAAAGACAAAACTGAGTGATCAATTCGGCTTTATAGCTGTTTTTTTGGACACAGAAGGAAACCGTATTGCATTACATTCACTGAAATGATTCTCAGGCATAACAAGCCAAATGCAACGGACGCTACGCGCCGATGATTTGGGGGTTAAAACTTGGATATCTCCAACGTACTTGAAAAAATCAAAGGCCATCAAAACCTGTGATATTAAAACTTCCCATTCGTAAGGGTACAGTTGTGCTTACTGCTGTATCACAGACTACATAAAGCGTTTGATATCAAACTGATGCTTCAATAGTTTATGTTTTAATTAAGGCATTCAAGTTCAACTGACGCCCCACAATATATTGTATAAAATCCCTCGCCCGACACGGCACCAGAAAAAAGTCAAGTATTCTGCTATCAAATAGTGTTAACCAGCTAATGTTTTTTGGTAAATTGTTACTGGCGCTTGTAATCAAAACCTTTCATTACCCACCAAAATTTAATACCGCATCATCAATCCTATCACTTTCTGATTAGGCCTGCCTGCAGGAAGCTGAGTCCACTTGCGTATCCTTTTATGATCCCTTTTGAAACAGAACCTGCCGTTGCCGCTTTTTCGGGCGTTTTCGAAATATGTGCCGAGGAGATACATAGGACATTCCAATAAGATGACATGTTCACGCTGAATATGACTGTAAGCTTTTAACCATAGGACTTACGAAAATCAAGCATGATATTTCAATTTACAATGCCCGCAGATATTGATAGGTTTGCCAATGTGCGTCACAGGTAGAAATTTTTAGGAGATCAAGTTATGTGGGATGCAGAAAAGTGTGATCTTTGTGGCGATTGTCTCGTGCGCTGCCAATATGTGGATTTTAATAAAGAAAAGGCAGTGCAACAGATTAAAGAACTGATGGAGGGGAAGCCGGCTGAAATTCTGAAACTATGCATCACCTGCTGTGCATGCAATGAATACTGCCCTACGGGCGCTAATCCTTTTGATCTTATCAACAGGCTCCAGGAGGTTCATAATTGTCTGCCCATACCTGAAAAGACGCGAAAATTCATGGATGCTGGCGGCACTATGCCCTCTGCCCTTATTAAGGGAGATGATTCGAAACCGGCACTCTCAATATGTGTCATGGAACCATTCGTGTCAAATGATGCTGTGGGCGGTCAGATGTTCGAGGGCATGACGGTTGCCAAGGGTGGCGATTACTTCTGCTATCTGGGATATGTGCACATCGGGATGGATAGTCCATTAGCGGAGCATGCCCGGGATTTCATTGACACGCTTGCCGCCATCGGTGCAAAGGAAATCATATTCATCCATGCGGACTGTTATGCCATGATTTCCAAAATGCCAGAATATGGGATCGAGGTCCCTTTCAGGGCCATACACATTGTCGAGTATATGAGGGATTATCTAAAAGCCCACTCAGACAGGGTCACGCCCCTTAACCGTAAAATTGCCTACCAGAGGCCCTGTGCCTCCAGGTATTCGGTTGAGATCGAACCCATTCTTGACGAGTTATTTGAACTAATCGGCGTTGAAAGGGTAGTTAGGAAGTATGATAGAGAATCGGCTCAATGCTGCGGTTCTCTCTTTTCGCGCATTTACCCTGAGAGAATTAAACCAATGATGGAAGCAAACATCCAGGACGCCCTGGAAGCGGGTGCGGAGGCTATGGTGTTTCTCTGCCCCCTTTGTATGGGTGGCCTTGCTAAACCTGCCAGTGAGAAAGGCATGAAACCTGTTTTTATAACCCAGCTTGCCCGCATGGCCCTTGGGGAACTTCCCTTCCCCTGATAATCGAACTTAGTATTCACATCGTTCATCCATGTGCTTACACGTGAGGATACTGGAAGAATGGTAAGATTTTGAAAGTATTAAACCAGAGGAAATTTTTCGGTTGATGGAAATTAATACTCGTACTCCCAAAAAGCAATCCCGGACCCTTCACAGTACCGAAGGTGTGGACAGTGATACCCAGGGGCTGATGGCGCAATTAGAAGCCCTCTTTAACCCGAAATCAGTGGCGGTTGTAGGGGTACCCAGGGGCATGAAGACCGGCAAATTGTTTCTCATTGGCCTCTTGGATATGGGTTTTCCAGGTCCTATCTATCCTGTTCATCCCCAGGCCGAAAAGATCGAGGGACTCGATGCCTATCCCAGCGTATCGGCGATCCCCGGTCCGGTGGACTTGGCTATTGTGTTAGTCCCGCATCACGGTGTCCTTTCCGTTATCCGGGAATGCGCGACAAAAGGTGTCAAGGGAGCCGTTCTGTTCACTGCGGGATACAAGGAAACCGGGACCGACGAGGGAAAGGCCCTTGAAGAGGAACTTGTGGGCGTAGCCCATTCTTCCGGGATGCGGCTTATCGGACCCAATTGCATGGGGCTCTATAGCCCCAAGACCGGTCTTTCCTTTTTCCCCCAGCTTTCTAAAGAGCCGGGGCCAGTGGGTATCATTTCTCACAGTGGTTCCCTGACCAATATCTTAGGCCGAATGGCCTCTCAAAATGGGATCCGTTTTAGCAAGGTAGTAAGTATAGGAAATGAATGTGATCTCACAAGTGCTGATTTCCTTATGTACTTAGGAAGAGATCCTGAGACGCGCCTTATCGGGGCCTATTTAGAGGGGATCAAGAACGGCCCTTTTTTTCTCGAAGCCCTTAAAGAGGCGTCGCTGAAAAAGCCGGTGATCCTGTGGAAGTTAGGTATGACCCAGGAGGGTAGCCGTGCCGCGGCTTCTCATACGGGGGCCTTAGCAGGTACTGTGGACATATGGGAAGGTGTGGTTCGGCAGGGAGGGGCTATTCCGGTGGTGGGCTTTGAGGCATGGGTGGACGCCCTAATGGGCTTTTCCTTTTTAACATCTCGCTTGGGGGACCGTATGGCAATAATCTCCGGTCCCGGTGGACTGGCCGTCTCTGCGGCCGAGGCCTGTGGAAGGGCTGGGCTCAAGTTAGCACAACTCTCATCCGAGACCCGGTCCGTTCTTGCTAAGGTCGTTCCTCCAACCGGCACCAGCCTTCGTAACCCCATAGATGTAGGCCTTACCGCATCTTTTGATATGGAAATCTACATACAGGCTGCCCGGGCGGTTGCTGCTGATCCCGGTGTTGACGCCGTGGTGGTCGTTGGGATTGGGCTGACGCCAGAAACAAACCAAATATACACGGAATCTATGATCCGGGCACGCGCGGACTTTCAGAAGCCGTTTATCATGGTGAATATACCCGGATTCGATCCGGGCCTCGCACGGATCTTTTGCGAGGCAGGGGTCCCTTTTTTCGAGACTGCAGAACGTGCCATAGTCACATATGAACGAGTCCGGAGATATCAGCTCTGGCGTGAGCAAATGGAAGTTTGATAATCTTTTCAATCATTGTACGTCATTAAAACGGGGGCGTGATCTATGTCGGAATGGAAAAAGACATTTTGTGCACTTTGTTACCACAACTGCGGGCTTGAGATACAGACAGAAGGGCATCGGATTACCAATGTTCGCCCTGACAAGGGCCATCCCAGGACTAAGGGGTATATCTGCAGAAAGGGGATGAAAATAACCCATTACCAGGATCATAAGGAGCGTCTGACTCATCCCCTTAAAAGGGAAGGGGATCAATTCGTAGAAATATCCTGGGATCAGGCCATATCAGAAATCGCAGGAAAACTGAAAAAACTTTTAGACAGGCATGGTCCGCGAGCTTTGGCTTACATGGGCGGCGGGGGCCAGGGCTGCCACATGGAGGCCGGTTTTGGTCGCATGCTTTTGACGGCCCTTGGTTCCCAGTATCATTACTCGGCTCTTGGCCAGGAATTGACCGGCCTGTTCTGGATCAATGGCCGGGCCTATGGTCGTCAGAACCTGCATTTGATGCCGGACTTAGACCGGGCCGAAAACTTTTTAGTGATGGGCTGGAATGGTTATGTGAGCAACGCGGGCGTCAACCGGGCTAAGAAACGGATCAGTGAATTTGCAAAAGATTCTGAAAAACAACTGATCGTTATAGACCCCTTGTTGAGTGAGACCGCCAGGCAAGCCGACACACACCTTCAAATACGAATAGGCACGGCCGCACTGTTCTTAAAATCTTTGATCGCCATCATTCTTCAGGAAGGCTGGGAAGATAATGCCTACATCGCGGATTACTGCCAGGATTTTGACAGAATTGCGCCGTGGTTTAAGAGCTTCGATGTGGGATCTGCACTTGAGGTATGCGGCGTGGATTATGATACGGTCAAAGAAACGGCACAAATATATGCCACACGGCCCACGGCCATGAGGACGGACTTGGGGTTACTCATGGACCGGCAGAGCACTATGAACTCATACCTTGAAATGATTCTCATGGCGGTATGTGGTCGTATTGGTACGCCGGGTGGCAATGTATTCAACGGGCACCTCATGCCCCTGGGACCCCATTCAGATGAGCGGAATGAGAGAACATGGAGAACGGTAGAGACCGATATTCCGGCCATTATGGGATACTTTCCTCCGAATGTGATCCCGGAAGAAGTCCTCTCCAAAAATGATAGCCGTTTGAGGGCCATGATCATAAGCGGGGCGAATCCTCTGCGCTCTTATGCCGATACCCTGGCCTACGAACAGGCGTTTAAGGAACTGGATCTTTTAGTCACTATTGAAATTGCAATGACCGAAACCGCGCGCATAGGTCATTACGTGCTTCCGGCAAGGTCAGCCTTTGAAAAATGGGACGCCACCTTTTTCAGCCTCACCTTTCCGGAAACATACTTTCAGCTGCATCAACCTTGTTGCGAGGCCTTAGGCGAACCTTTAGAGGAGGGAGATATATTTACCCGCCTGGCCGATGCCTTGGGGCTCCTGCCTGAGATACCACAGTCTCTGTTACAAGCCGCCGATGGAGACCGAAAAGGCTTTGCCCCTGAGCTTATGAAATGGATAAGCCAGGAAAGGCAGAACGTCAGGTTGTTACCTTTTGTGGTGGCAAAGACTTTAGGCCAAAGCCTGAACTCGGCGCATTTGGCCGCGGTCTGGGGTCTGCTCGCCATGTACCCCCAACACGCGGCCGATGAACTGGTCAGGGCCGGTTACGAGTTAACACCGTTTTTGGGGGATGACTTGTTTCAGAAGCTTCTGGATTATCCTGAGGGCATCCTGATAGGCAAATTGGATCCGGACAAAAACCTGGAAAAACTGAGAACGCCGGACAAAAAAATACATCTTTACATAGAAGAAATGGCCGATTGGATTCATGAGGTCGAGCCGAGTGCGGAAAAGGCTGCAATAGACAATAGGGAGTTTCCCCTGGTATTAGTCGCCGGAAGGCATTTCCCCTATACGGCAAACAGCATTATGCGGGACCCGGCCTGGAACGACCACAAGACTGTATGCACAGCACTTATGAATAAAGAAGATATACAGGCCTTAGGCATCGAGGACGGCGAGGAGGCATGGGTGACCACCGAGGCGTCCCGGGTCAAGGTACCGGTGGAGGTCTCTGACATGGCTGTACAGGGTACGGTGACCATACCACATGGATTCGGCCTGGATTACATGGGCCGGGATTACGGCGTCAACGTTAACCGCCTTACCAAAAATACACACCGGGACAGGCTGGCGGGTACGCCTTTGCACCGGTATGTGCCGTGTCGCGTGGAGGCATGTGGGGAGGCCTATTCAACCTCCCAGGGGGACCGGTGCATCACATGCCAGGGAGAGGGATATTACTAAGATTTTTCCCGCAGATCGGCATACTTTACCAATGCCTTTATTGCCCGTGCCGCACGTTCGGGGTCCGGAAATACCGGCACCCCCCGCTCCAGAAGCTCCCGTATGAACTGTTCTTCGAGGCTGCGAAAGGTATAGCCGACAAAGGGCTTGCCATAGGTTTCAAACAGATGGGCGATAGATTCCACCTGCGCATTGATTAATCTGGTTGTTTGCTCAATGACCTGATCTTTGGGGAAATCCATTTGTTCGAGGGAAAGTCTGACGGTATGCGAGGGCATAAGAAAGTACATGAGTAGAATATCAGCGTTATTTTCCTCAAGTAGGACCTTTGGAATACCTGAAAAATAGTCCAGCGGGTTTTTCGTATAGGTAAGATCCACCGGATTATTTATGCTGCCCGTATGGGGAACAAAGGGGGCCAGTTTCTCTAATGTTTCTTTTGACAGGGCAGGCAGTTCAAGGCCAGCACTTCCGCAGGAATCCGCCGCGGCCGCGCCCGGCCCGCCCGAATGGGTTTGAATCACCACCTTGTTCCCTCTGGGTTTGGGCAGGCTGCCCAGTACCCAGGAAAAATCAAATAATTCTGTAACAGAGCGTGCCCGGATAACGCCGCTTTGGCGAAACACACCGTCATATAACAGGTCTGGACCTGCCAAGGCCCCGGTATGGGATAAACCCGCACGCTTGCCTGTCTCGGAACCACCCACATAAAGGGCCACAATGGGCGTGTGGGGAATAATAGCCCTGGCCGTTTCAAAAAACGCCCTTCCTCGCTTGATGCCTTCGATGTAGAGGGCAATAACCTTTGTGTGAGGACAGGCCCCAAGGTATTCCATGCAGTCCACAATGTCCAGGTTCGCCTCATTGCCGACGCTAAAGGCCGTACTGAACCCCAGGCTTAACCTGGAAAGATAGTCAAACATCTGGGTGACAAAACTGCCGCTCTGTGAAGCCAAGCCGATAAACCCGGGGGATCCTTCATCAGGGAGGAATGTGGTATTCAGCTTGTGATGCGGGTTCGAAACGCCGATACAATTTGGGCCCAAAAAACGCATGCCGTATCTACCGGCGATCTCCACGATTTCTGTTTCCAGGTCAACGCCATGACCCCCCACCTCCTTGAATCCCCCTGAAACCACAATAGCATGCCTGATTCCTTTCTTTCCGCACTCCTCCAGTATTTGGGGCACGATGCTCGTTGGCAGTACTATCACGGCCAGATCCGGCGTATCGGGCAAATCCATGACGCTCCGGTAGGTTTTGAGATCCTGTACCTGCTCTTCTTTGGGATGTATGGGATAGACGGTTCCTTCAAAGCCGAGGGCCTTGAGAGACATTAGTTGGGTGGTCCCCATGGAAAAGATATTGTTGGAGGCCCCAAAAAAGGCGATACTCCTGGGGTTGGCAATATGGTACAGCGGACTCTCTTTTATTGAGTTCAGCATAATGAAGGGATATGAGGCAGTTTCAAAATGTTCAATTTTGTTCAAGATCAAGGAAGGCGAAAATTTTAACCACAGGAATACATCGAGTATTTCGAGGATTAAAATTTGAGCCTGACGCAGATATTGGGCAAAAGGGGACGTTTTGAAATTGCCTCATATGGAAAAAGATACCAAAAGGGCAAGTTACTCTGGCTTCTTTAGTCGCTCTTCAGCTTCTTTTTTGTGATCCTCGTCATCTGCATCTTTTATGGGCAGTTCTAAGACCTCACGGTATTCTTGACCGGCGAGGGTTTTTTCTCCCATTTTATCATAGGTTTTCGCCAATTCCAGATGATGATTAATACTGGTTGGATTCAATTGAATCGCTTTCTTAAAACTCTCGACAGCATTTTCCATGGTAGCCTCTTTGGGTACGCCTCCAAGAAAGATGTTGGCAAATTTTTTCTCAATCCAGCTCAAATTGGATAATGTCCGATGCCAACGGCCCAGCACGTGCCAGGCGGAGTCATCCTGGGGATCAATGGCCAGTGCCTTATCCACTTCAATCTTAACTTCTTTTGACAATCTGACCTTTTCTTTAGCGCCTGCATCCAGGGCAACCCTCCCGATGGCAATACTGAGAAAAAGATGCCCCTTGGACCCATCAGGACTAATTTCCACAGCTTTTCCCGCATATTCATAGGCCTTCTCATAATGCAATCTACGTTCATTTTTATCAGGCAATTGTTCTCCCACATCCACATAAGCTCTGGCCAACTTCCATGCCGCTTCGTAATTTTTTGGATCTGTTTCAAGCGCTTTTTGATAGAACTCCAGGGCTGCTTTGTTATCAAGTTTCTTGTAAGCTGTGTCCCCATTCGCACAATCTCCCGCGGAACCGCTGTCGCCTGCATGAAGGGAACCGTTTACTGTAATAAAAAGCATTATAAAGAGCACAACAATGAAATGTTTCATATGGACCTCCAATATGCATTCATGTGAAATTGTGTAAGTTTCTTCTTCCCGGTTGGGGGTTGAGTATATTTTAAAAAGGCACGGGAGATCAAGAACTAAATTGCCTCTGTTATGCTTGACATACATATTCGACAAATGTATATTTGCCTGCTTATCAATTGGCAATAAAATATAAATTAATTATAAAAATTCATTAGGGAGGTTTTTTTGATGTCAAAAAAATATGTTTATACATTCGGAGCTGGTAAATCTGAGGGTAGCGCAACTATGAAGTTACTCCTTGGCGGTAAAGGCGCTAATCTCGCAGAAATGTCAAATTTAGGTATGCCTGTTCCAGCGGGTTTTACAATTTCCACTGATGTTTGCACGGAGTTTTTTGAAAATAAAGGTCAATATCATGATGAAGTAAAGATACAGGTAGAAAACGGAATTAAACACGTTGAAGAAATAATGGGAGCCAAATTTGGCGATCCCGAAAATCCTTTGCTTGTTTCCGTACGTTCCGGTGCTGCGGCATCTATGCCAGGCATGATGGATACCGTGTTGAATCTGGGATTGAATGAAACCACTATTAAGGGAATAATTAAAGAATCCGGTAATGAACGTTTTGCCTGGGATTCATACCGCAGGTTTGTGCAAATGTACGGCGATGTTGTTTTAAATATGAAACCTGAATCTAAAGAAGAAGAAGACCCTTTTGAGGTGATTATTGATCAGGTTAAAGAAAAAAAGGGTATAAAGCTGGATACGGAATTAACCCCCGATGATTTAAAAGAATTAGTTGCTTTGTTTAAAACAGAGATAAAGAAAAGAACAGGTTCTGAATTTCCTACCGATCCATGGGAACAATTATGGGGATCAATCAGCGCTGTCTTTGGTTCATGGAATAATCCCCGCGCTCTTACCTATCGAAAGCTGAATAAGATTCCGCCAGATTGGGGGACGGCTGTAAATGTTCAAGCCATGGTCTTTGGCAATATGGGCGATGACTGCGCTACCGGCGTTGCTTTCACAAGAGATCCTGCTACAGGAGAAAACAAATTCTACGGCGAATATTTGGTTAACGCCCAGGGCGAAGACGTTGTCTCTGGCGCCAGAACTCCGCAGCCGGTAAATGAAACTACCAAGAGCGATCCTTCCCATAAAACATTAGAAGAAATTATGCCTGAAGCGTATAAAGAATTAGAAGGCATTTATAAAAAGCTTGAAGAACATTACCGCGACATGCAGGATATCGAATTCACTATTCAAAAGGGACGTTTGTGGATGCTGCAAACCCGCAGCGGGAAAAGAACAGCGGCGGCAGCCGTCCGTATTGCGGTTGAAATGGCTAAAGAAGGATTAATCAATAAAGAAGAGGCTATTATGAGCATTGATCCGGCGCAATTAGATCAACTGCTTCATCCGACATTTGATCCGAAAGCTGATAAAAATATAATTACCACTGGGCTTCCCGCCTCGCCGGGCGCAGCGACTGGACGTATAGTTTTCCATGCCGATGATGCGGAAGAATGGGCTGAAAGAGGCGAAGATACTATTTTAGTACGCATCGAAACTTCACCGGAAGATATCGGCGGTATGAATGTCGCGAAGGGTATTTTAACCGCCCTCGGAGGTATGACCTCGCACGCCGCCGTAGTAGCTCGTGGAATGGGAACCTGCTGTGTGGCGGGATGCGGCGAATTGCAAGTCAGCTATAAAGATAGAACAATGACAGTTAATGGCAAGGTTTACAAAGAAGGCGACTGGATTTCATTAGACGGATCAAAAGGCGAGGTGATTGAAGGTAAGGTGCCAACCACAGATCCCGAACTTTCCGGCGATTTTGGAGAGCTAATGAGCTGGGCCGATGAAGTGCGGAAATTAAATGTCCGGACAAACGCCGATACACCGCATGATTCAAATGTGGCTCGGAACTTTGGCGCAGAAGGAATCGGGCTTTGCCGTACAGAGCACATGTTTTTCGAAGGCGACCGCATTAAAGCTGTTCGTGAGATGATCTTAGCGGATGATGAAGCCGGACGGCGTAAAGCACTTGATAAATTACTGCCTTATCAAAGAGAAGATTTTTACGGTATTTTCAAAGCAATGCACGACCTGCCTGTTACGGTTCGCACATTAGATCCGCCTCTGCATGAATTCCTGCCTCATGAAGAACAGAATCAGGAAGAAATGGCTAAGGAAATGGGAATAACGGCAGCGGAGGTAAAAGTAAAGGTAGATTCTCTGCATGAATTTAATCCGATGTTAGGACACCGCGGCTGCCGTCTGGGTATTTCATACCCGGAAATTACAGAAATGCAGGCGCGCGCTATTATGGAGGCTGCCTGCCAACTGACTAAAGAAGGAGTAAAAGTATATCCTGAAATTATGATTCCCCTTATCGGAACTAAAGCTGAGTTAGCCAATCAAAGGGAAGTTGTTGTACGCGTGGCTGAACAAGTCCAGAAAGAAATGAACATTAAGGTAAACTATATGGTGGGAACTATGATTGAAATTCCGAGAGCTGCTTTAACGGCTGACGAAATTGCCGAAGAAGCTGAATTTTTCTCTTTTGGCACAAATGATTTAACGCAAATGGCTTTTGGTTTCAGCCGCGATGATGCAGGGAAGTTCTTAAAAGAATATTATGAAAAAGGCATCCTGACTGAAGATCCGTTCCAGACACTCGATCAAACTGGAGTCGGTCAGCTTGTTAAAATTGCAATAGAAAAAGGACGCAAGACCAAGCCGGATTTAAAGATCGGAATTTGCGGCGAACATGGCGGCGATCCAAAATCTGTTGGTTTCTGCCATCGGGTTGGGATGAATTATGTAAGCTGTTCACCTTATCGTGTGCCTATTGCGCGCTTAGCCGCGGCCCAAGAAGCTTTGTATGAAGAAAAGCAGTTGAGTAAAACCTCGGATTTGAGAGTGTAGTGCATTTCAAGATGATCGATGGCCTGAAAATAGCGAATTGGACTATTTAGTGCCCGACCGAAAACGGTTATTTTTTCTCCTGCTAATAGCGGGACGGGTCCCCGATGAGCGGGATCTATGCTTCGCTTCGACAGGCTCAAATTATAACCCGCCTAGGCGGATAAATCCTCGAAATACTTCAATGTATGGATGCCTGTCCCGCTGTATTTAAGCGGGGTGGTCAAACCATCGACCGGAGTCAATCAATATGTAATAGCCCCACTTCTTGATCTTCTGATTAATTTTTGAGATTCTGTAAACCAGCTCTGATTTACTCTTCAGGCTAAACGCCACTGTCTGTGTTCAATGCGTAGGCAAATCCACTGAATCCCATGGGTAGCATTTAAATTAGAACCTGCAGGTCGCAATGGGATAATCAAGGCCTTCTTAAAAGTACTCCTCATTTTGAGAGTGGTGGATTGTGTGGACATCACTTATTTCCACGTGTCTTTTTATGGCAAATTTTTTAAATAGGGGCTGAGAATCAGTCAAAGAGATTTATTGCAGCCCTTATTTCCCGCCTCAAATTGTTCACCCCTTTACCACATGTGTTTACATCTCAATCTTGAAATCATTCCATATTATTTAATCATAAATTTTTATCAATGAAATTAACTATTTGTTAATAAAATTAATTTTTATGAAAAAAAACCTTGACAACCTTTTTCTGCTGTGGCATCTTTCAAATTAATTATATGTTAACGTATTTAAGTTATATGAAAATACCATAAAAAGTCCTTTTCCTTTTAATTACTATGCATCAGTAGAGAAACTGCATGGAAAACAAAGACGAATTCGCTAGGCAGATAGGAAACAGGCTCAAAGAACTGCGAAAAGAAGCCTGCTTGACCCTGAAACAACTGGCTAAGGCCACGGAACTTTCAGCTCCCCTTATTTCCAAGATAGAAAACGGCCTTGCCATGCCCTCCGTACCCTCATTGCGGGTCATTGCCGATGCCCTAAAGGTGAATACCGGATATTTTTTTAGAGATGAAGAGGAAAGAGAGTACGTCATTTCACGTCATGGAAGCCGCAGGAAAATAGACTCCAAAAAGGGCTATATAGTTGAATTAGTTGCCGATGGGATGGATAACCCTTTTATGGAACCGGCAATCGTAACGCTTGCGAAAAAGGGCCAAAAGGAAGAGATAGAATTGGCTGTTCATGATGGTCAAGAGTTCATGTACGTTCTTGAAGGGAGAATAGAATTATTCCTCGGAAAAAAGACATATATCTTGAAAAAGGGCGATGCTGGCTACTGGAATGGCAGTATCCCCCACATGGGCATCAGTCTGAGTAAGAAGGCAGCTAGGACATTGAACGTACACTTTGTGCCAGGGAAGCGAACAGGCACTTTTTAAATTAAAAATCATACTCTATAGGCATAACCAGAGAGAAAACAATAAGGAGTGGCAGTTGAGAACTTATTCTCGTAAGTTTTTAATAAGTTCGGGCGTTTAGTGATTCACCCTCTCCCCCTGGGGGAAAGGGCAGGGTGAGAGGGGTAAGCCTCAGATTATTGGGAATTCACTTCCTCACCATCCAACTGCTTGGAAATCCACCGAAAACCGGACTGGGAAGTTTCTTGGTTTTTGTGATTTAGGGTGCATTGAGCATGTCAGATCACTCAATATCAACTTTTAACAAGGAGGTGCTAAAATGACTGCAAGGATTAAAACGATTTGGATTTGTGTAATGACTGTCGGTCTGATTCTAATCGGGGCATGGGCCGGACTCGCAAGTTCGGAAAGGGTTTTGAAGATCGCGTTCGTTGCTCCGCCGCCTGTCTGGGGACCTATTGCCGATTTCTATGCAAAGGAGGTGGCCAAGCGAGAACCAGACCTGCAGATCAAATGGTTCGGTGGTGGCCAGTTAGGACCGTTGCCGAAGAATTTCGCCGAGATGAAGATGGGAAAGCTGGACATGATGCTATGCGATTCTGGTGTTCTTTCACTACCAAAGGGAGGGACGCATTTCAACGCCATCTTCGCGCCCTACGCCTTCAACTCCCAGGCCCACATACGAAAGTTCTTCGCCTCTGACCTTTTTGAGTCCATGTTGGCCCAAACCGAGAAAGAGGCCGGCTTCAAGTACATTGGCTGGGTAAGCGACCGGTCTCCCAGGCTTATAACAACAAGTAAAAGAAAGGTCATTACCCCTGACGACATGAAAGGCCTGAAGTTACGCGTTCCCATGACAAAGACGATCACCGCTGCGATGCAAGCCTGGGGCGCCACACCCACTCCACTGTCGGCAAGCGAGTTGTATATGGCAATGAAGCAGGGCGTGGTTGATGGACAGGACAACGGCTTTGATGCCATTTACGGGGCCAAGTACTACGAGGTACAAAAATACGTCAGCCCCATAAACTATATACGCTCCGGCCTAATTGTCCTCATCTCCGAGGCAGTATGGGAGAAACTCAACCAAAAAGAGAAAAGTGCCCTGTTAGGCGCTGTGGCACCGACCGATAAGTGGGCCTCAAAGCGCAACGACGAGATCGTGGCCATGTCGATCAAAGGTGTCCAGGAAAAGGGCATGATTATCTTAAAACCTGATATCGAGGCTTTCAAGCGCACGGCGGCCAAGGCCATTAAGGAGAAGCTCGATGGCGAAATGTGGCCAGCAGGCCTATACGACAAGATCAGGGGCATGGATTAAGCGAAAACCTATAGAAATAGTGGATCATGGATAAGATCAAAACAATTCTAATCCTGATTCTGGAACAGCTCGTGGGTTTACTGTTCATTGTCATCGTTGCGGTAACTCTGGCGCAGGTCTTCTGCCGCTATGCACTGGGCTTCTCACTGACCTGGTCTCACGAGTTGGTCATATTGCTGTTGATCTGGATAGTCTGGTTGTGTATGCCCATTGGACTTGACCGAATGGAACATATAAGTGTGACTTTCTTGGTGGACCACGTATCCCATACTTCAAGGGCCCGGTTGGTCTGGTTCCACTGGGCCCTAAGCATATTTTTTTTCGCAATGGTTTTTTTTCTCAGCTTTCCGGTAGCCAAGGCCTTTGAGGGTATGGAATTGTTTTCTATCCCGATTCCGACCAATGCCCGTTACTATGCCGCTACGGCGGGCAGCCTGTTAGCCGGGTTTGTGTTGGCAGCCAAGCTGTTCAAACCAAGAAAGGGAACTTAAGTGGGCATTTTGCCATTAGTGGTGCTGTTGTGCGGCTTTTTGGCCTTTGCCCTGCTGGGTGTCCCGGTGTTCATAAGCATGGGTCTGGCCTCTGTGTTATACTGTACTATCTTTTGGTCAACCTCTTCATTCACTACTATCGCAGCCGAGATGGTCGAGTTCCTAAACAACTTCGCCTTTCTGTGCGTGCCTTTCTTCATTCTAGCTGGCGACCTGATGAACGCCGGCGGTATCACCCGCCGGCTGGTCGGTTTCTCCACGGCCATTATGGGCCATATCCAAGGAGGGCTCAGCCATGTGAATATAGTGGTTTCCATGATCTTCGCCGGGGTCTCCGGCTCAGCTGTGGCCGACACTTCTGCCATCGGCTCAGTCCTCATCCCGGCCATGAAGGAGGATGGATATCCCGCGGCTTACGCCGCGGCAGTAACCGCAGCTAGCAGCACTATCGGGCCAATTATCCCCCCGTCCATTCCACTAGTCATCTATGGTCTGCTAACTGAGCAATCCATCGGGAGGCTCTTTCTGGCCGGGGCCATCCCCGGAACTATGACTGGGCTATACTTGTTGGTTGTCTCATACCTAATCAGTAAACGACGTAACTTCCCGGCCCGACCCCGAGCTTCATTCCGGCAGATACTTAAGAGCACCGTCGATGCCACCTTCGCGCTAGTCATGCCTCTGATTATTATCGGCGGTATTGTCAGTGGCATTGTCACGCCCACCGAGGCGGGGGTTCTAGCCGTAGCTTACGCCCTTGTTATAGGTCTATTCGTCTACCGGGAGTTGAGTTTCACTGACCTTCCCCATTTATTCTGTCGATCTATTATCTACTCATCCTACATCTTAGCTATCATAGCCACCGCCGGGATCTTCAGCTATCTGGTGGCCGAGATGAGGGCCGGTGAAGTTTTGCTAAACTTCTTCACCTCTGTCAGCCAGTCTAAGTGGGTTATCCTGTGTCTCTTGAATATCTTCTTCTTGATTTGGGGTTGCATCTTGGAGCCCATGACGGCTCTGGTCGTAGTCGTGCCCATGCTCATGCCTCTGGTCAAGGCTGTGGGAATTGACCCCATCCACTTCGGGATAGTCGTTGTCCTCAACTTGATGATCGCCCTGTTCACCCCGCCGGTGGGGATTTGCCTCTACCTGGCCACCTCGCTGTCTGGTGAACGATTTAGTCTCGTCGTCAGGGAGACACCGCCGTTCTTGATAGCACTTGTGCTGGCTCTCATCTCCGTCACTTTCGTCCCAGAACTAAGTTTATGGCTCCCCCGGGTATTTATGGGACAGCAATGATGAGGGAAGAAAGATAAGCTCCAGTCGTCGATGCGGCAAGAGGGACAAAAAAAGGAGATTTCATAATGAAAACTAAAGCCATGGTATTGGTGAAACCGGGCCGCATGGAAATGCAGGAGTTTGATGTGGGTGAGCCGAAGCCTGACCAGATACTGGTCAGGACCGGGGTCACCTCGGTCTGTGCTTCGGATCCAAAGATCTTCCGGGGCGAGACACCATTTGAATTTTATCCGTTTATCATGGGACACGAGTTGGCAGGAAAGGTGGCCGATATCGGGTCTGAGGCATCGGCTTCGTATGCCCTCAAAGTGGGAGATCGGATCACGATCGAGCCAACGATACCTTGCGGTCGGTGTGAATGGTGCAGGACACAATACAACTACCACAAGTGCAGGCCGCTCAGGGCTTACGGGGTGACTATGTTAGCCGACCAACAGCCCTATCTTTTCGGGGGGTATGCCGAGTACATGTACCTTCTACCTGGTTCACTTGTCTACAAGGTGGCCGAAGGTGTGCCCGATCTTGCGGCTTCTTTAAGTTCGGTCATCGGCAATGGGGTGCGTTGGGTCAAGACACTGGGTGAAATGACTTTCGGCCAGAGTCTGGCCATTAGTGGGGTAGGTTCCCAAGGCTTGGCCACGCTTATGGCAGCACGGGAATGTGGCGTCGGTCCCATCGCTATTTTAGGACTTGGCCGGGATGCAGCCAGATTTGAACTGGCAAGGGAGTACGGGGTCGACCACACGATTGACATCGAGCAAGTTGATCCGCTTGAAGCTGTCCCCGACCTTTTGGGCGGTCCGCCTGATGTGGTCGTGGAGACCTCAGGCGCTCCCTCAGCCATTCAGATGGCATTGGACCTGGTGAAAATGAAAGGCCGCATAGTGTCTATAGGTCTGAGCGGGGGCAAGGAGACACCTATAAAATTTGATGCCCTGGTCTTCAAGGGAGTGACCATTGTTTGTGACCACGCCCAGGCTGGCAACTACCCCGATGCCATGCGCATCCTCAACTCAGGCAAATACGCTATAGAGAAGATCAACAACGTCAGCTACTCCCTTGAAAATCTTCCACGGGCGCTGGAGGAAACGGCTAATCCGCCTGAGGGATTCATTAAGGGCGCTGTTGTTTTCGACTGAAAGCCAGTCTGGGAGTACTCGGCTGTCAGATCAAAGGCATACAAAACAAGGTAGAAGCCATGCCCGACAGGGTCAACACACATACTCCTGTGGTTGCCGGACTTGTTGATAAGAAAGTGATGAGGGAGAACACGCATGGAACTTTTCAATAGGGTTGCCTTTATCACGGGAGCCGGGTCCGGTATCGGCCAGGCCATTGCCCTTCGTATGGGACAAGAGGGGGCCATGATTCTCGTGAATGACTCGGATGCAGAAAAAACAGCGGATACCGTGGAAAGAATTAGTAAAGAGGGGGGCCGGGCTGAACCGGTTCCGGCTGATGTATCCGAGCAAGAGCAAGTTGTTCGGGTGTTCGAAGAAAACAAGAAGAGACATGGATCCGTTGATATCCTAGTCAATAATGCAGGTATTGGGGGATCATCCATCTTGGTTAAAGATTTACCTTCGGAGATTTGGGATCGGGTCATGTCCGTAAATCTAAAAGGGGCCTTCAATTGCTGTCAGGCCGTTATCCCTTTGATGATGGAAAGACGAAGCGGGAAAATTGTCAATATTGCCTCCTTAGCAGCAAGCCGGATGAGTAAACTTGGCGGAGCAGAGTATACTGCTTCAAAATATGGGCTGGTTGGATTTAGCAGGCATCTGGCCTTTGAGATGGCCGCGTTCGGAATCAATGTAAATGTGGTTTGTCCCGGAGCCACCTTGACACCCCTGGTTGAGTCGAAGACAACGGAAGAATTCCGTTCTGTCATAGCCAACCAAATCCCCCTAGGAAGATGGATCAGCCCCATGGACATAGCAGAAGCTGTTCTGTTTCTTTCAAGCGATCGGGCCGCCATGATCACAGGAGTAGCCCTGGATGTGGACGGCGGACAACTGCTGGGTTTGGCCTCCGATTATGCTGAGGATATGGCCCGTCGTACAGAAGGAAGTAGAATAAATCTCAAGAACTATGAAAAGGCGAAAGGCGGAAATAGATGAAAGAAATTAAGGCGTACTCAGCAATAGGAAAACCCGGCCGACTCCTTGCAGCCCGGCTCTTACCTGAACAGGATGTAGTGGAAGGCATCATCGGGCTGGTCAAGATGCATGACATAAAATCGGGGACAGTCACGGCGATCGGCTCGCTCCGCTCGGCAAAGGTGGTATGGGCGGGGTCTATGGAGTTTGGTGACAACCCGATGGATGTGGCCATATTTCATGAAATGGAGGGACCTGTGGAGCTGGGAGTAGCCCAGGGAGTATTCGGAACAGATGAGGATGGTCAAGTTGTCATACACATTCACGGCATGATCATGGACAAAGATGGAAACATGCGTTGCGGCAATTTGATTCCGGGTTCAGCTCCGGTATTGGCTACGGTGGAGTTGACGGTTCAAGAGTTTGAGGACATTGAATTCAACCCCACACTCGACCCCGAATGGAATCACAAGTTTTTACACCCGGTAGGCATATAAATTTGGCCGTCCTCATAATAATAGGTACATAGTTCATTGGAGGAGAAGATGGGAAAAAACAGCTTTGAACTGACAAAGAAAGAGGCCTTAGACCTCTATTTCAAGATGATTCTCACAAGAAACACTGAAAGCAAGCATGAAGAGCTTTATCAGAATCAGGTGGTTCCGGTCTACACGCATTTGGGAACCGGCCAAGAAGCCATTGGCTGCGGGATTTCCGCCTTTTTGCGGCGAGAAGACTATTTAATCGGTACACATCGTGGTGTGGCTGAATTTGTAGGTAAAGGAATGAGCGTGAAAGATATTTTTCTTGAATATGGGGGGAGAGTCGATTCAATCTCCGGAGGCCGAGCAGGTCTTCACCTCCATAGTCCAGAGTTATGTATTCTTCCGTTGCTGGGAGGACTGGGTACGGATTTCTCTATGGCTGTGGGGGCAGGCTTATCCGTTCGGAACAAGGGAAAAGATTGGGTTGTCGTGGATTACTTCGGGGAAGGCGCAGCGGAGCAAGCTGATTTTCACCCCGCCATGAACATGGCCATGCTCTACAATGTGCCGGTCATATTCTGCTGCTGTACAAACCAGTTTGTTGAGTATCACTCGTACAGAGAAACCACCTGCACGGCGGATGTGGCTCCCCGCGCGGGAGGTTACGGGATGACCTGGAAGATCGTGGAGGATGGCAACGATATGTTTGATGTGGGCAGAGCCATGAAGGAGGCTATTGCCCATGCCAGGGACGGCAAAGGGCCTTATTTCATCGAATTTAAAACTTATCGTCTCGCTCCCCATCACACCGCGGATCAGTGCCTTTACAGGGATCAAAAAGAAAGCGATGAAGCCGCAAAGAATGACCCGATTCCACGGGCCGTAAAAATGCTGCTGGAGAGAAAATGGGCCGCAGAAGAGGACCTGGAAAAAATGACAGAAAAATGTCACACCCTTATTAGTGAGGCTGTCCAGGCCCTGCAGGAAATCGGGTTACCTGATTCAACCACCGTGCTGAACCACGATTTGGATATCTAAGGAGGATTAGACAATGGCAGAGAAATACTACACAGAGGCAGTTGTTGAAGCGTTGCGCCAGGAATTGGTTCGGGATGAGAGTGTCGTGGTGATGGGCCTGGATGTAAAACCCAGCATTTGGGGAACGACACGGGGGCTTCATGGCGAGTTCGGCCCGCAGAGAATTATCAGCACGCCGGTCTGTGAAGGGTCTTACACCATGGCAGGTGTGGGTGCAGCTATGACCGGATTGAGGCCTGTGGTTGAGTTGCTCTTCTCGGAGTATGCCTATCTGGCCATGGAAGCCATTGTCAACGTCGCAGGAATGTGGGAGTACGTGTCCAACGGGGGCTTTAAGATCCCACTTGTTGTCCAGACCTTCGCAGGTCCGCGAGGCTATGGGGCTTATGCCCATTCGCAATCCACCCAGGCGAGTTTTTTGAACGCACCGGGTGTCAAGCTGGTAATTCCATCCAGCCCCGCTGACGCAAAAGGGCTGCTTACATCCGCCATCAGGGATGATGGACCCGTTCTTATTTTTCACTCCAGGCAATTGTTGACCCTGACCGATGAGGTGCCTGACGGTGAGTATCTGGTTCCCATCGGAAAGGGCGCTGTGAGAAGAGCTGGCGGGGATGCCACGGTGGCTTCCTTCGGCGCCATGCTCTATCGGTGCCTGGAGGCGGCTGACAAGCTGGAAAAGGAGGGAATCAGTGCGGAGGTGATTGATCTGAGAACCATTATCCCTCTTGATGAGGAACTTTTGGCCCGGTCTTTGGAAAAGACGAATCGTCTCGTGGTGGTTGAGGACGGGCGGAAGCGGGGGGGCATCGGTTCTGAAATCGCGGCGGTGGTCTCTGAAAAGTACTTCGACCTCCTGGATGCTCCCATCATGCGAGTGGCCGCGCTTAACACGGCCGTGCCCTTCTCGGCGCCGCTGGAAAAGGCCCATTTCCCGGGTGTAGAGAGCATTGTATCTGCCGTCAAGAAGGCGCTTGAGTAGCCGGATCGACGTCAACGAATCGGGACTATAGGAGGACAAAACATGATACATAAGATCGTCATACCCCATGTTGGCGTGAACGTCACAGAATTCAGGCTGGTCGAATGGAAGGGAAAAGAAAGGGAGTGGATTGAGAAGGGAAGCACAGTCCTTTTGATTGAGACTGAAAAGACTCAGTGGGAAGTGGAGGCAGAAATCTCGGGCTATCTTCATATCTTGGTTGAAGCCGAAAAGAAGGCGGAAGTCGGCAAAGTGGTAGGCAGCCTCGCCGAAACGAAAGAGGAACTTGAAGCGGTTCAGAAGGCGTCTCCTAAAGAAGCCGTAAGCGCGAGAGTGGCGGGACAGGAAAGCGCTTTGGAGGAGCTTTCGCCAGCTGATGTCACAAGCCAGGGGACTAAAAGAAAAAAGGGCATTCGAATAACCCCTGTGGCTCGCAAGATGGCAGAAGAGCACATGATCGATATCACGCAAATAAAAGGTACAGGCCCTGGGGGGAGGATCAGTAAGAGAGACGTGGAGGCGGCCATAGAGGCAAAGGAAACGGCAGAGACTCCTCCTGCTTTGTACCATGGCAGAAGGATCAAAAGCACAGAGCCTTTAAAGGGCATGCGACAGGCAATCGCTGAGCACATGTATCGCAGTTTGTCCAGTTCTGCGCAAATGACGGTCATGGGTGAACTTGATGTGGGGGAGATAGTAAGGCTTCGAGAAAAGCTCTTGAGGCAAGAGAAGTCTATTGGCGTAAGAATTGGCTATGTGGACATAATGGTATTCATTATAGCCAGGGCCCTAAAGGCTAATCCCTCGATTAATTGCAGCTTGATAGATAATGAAATCAAGGTATGGGAAGACATCAATATAGGGGTAGCCGTTGCTTTGGGAGAGGAAGGTTTGATTGTCCCGGTGGTGAAAAGCGCTGATAAGAAATCCCTGATTGATATATCGCAAACTGTAAGCATGCTCAATCAAAAGGCGAAAGCAGGGACTCTTTTACCTGATGAAGTCACCGGAGGAACCTTCACATTGAGCACCGTTGGTAGGCAGGCAGAAAGTCGGTTTCAAACCCCAATACTCAATCAACCGGAGGCCGCAATACTGGGTGTGGGAGCTATTGCAGACAGGGCGGTGGTAAAAGATGGACAGATCGTAATTAGACCTATTATGCCATACAGCTTTACATTTGACCATAGGGTGATAAATGGTTTTGGAGCAGAGCAATTCATGAAAAAGATCCGGGAGTTTGTGGAAACTCCTGACATACTCCTGCTTTATTGAACAGATGATGAGAGCATAGTTATGGAAGAATCTTACGATGTCATTGTGTTAGGCGGAGGGGCAGGCGGGGTACCTGCCGCAATCCGGGCTGCACAACTCGGGGGTAAGGTAGCTATTATAGAGAGCAAAGACTTCGGTGGCCTATGTATGAACAGGGGCTGCATCCCTTTTAGTCATATGATAGTGGCCTCCAACATACTGGGAAGCCTTTCCCTTGGAAAAGACATGGGTTTAAGCTTTACGGGAATTACAAAGGACTACTCCGCCCTCATTAGACGTCAGGATGAACTGATCGCCTTTATGAGGCAAGGTGTCAGGAGCACACTTAACAAAAATGGAGTTGAAATCATTGAAGGGAGGGGAAAGCTTGCCGGAAAAGGAAAGATAGAAATCAACGGCAAGACCCTCTCGTATAAAAACATTATTCTGGCAACAGGTGCAAGATGGTTAAAATCAGACTTCCCGGGTGCGGATTTAGAAGAGGTTGTAAACAGTGATTACCTGTTGAATATAGACAAATTGCCCAAAAGGGTCCTTTTGTTTGGCAAGAGCCCATGGATAATAGAGATAGCCCAGTTGCTTCACAACTTTGACTCGCAGGTCGTTCTGGCCACAGAAGACAGAAGCATTCTTCCAGATGAGAGCAAGACAATCAGTTCCCGCCTTACCAAGGCATTGAAAGACCAGGGGATCACCATACATAACAGGACAAATCTCTTGGGTTTAAAGAAAAAGAAGGATGGTGTCCACTGTGCCTTTAAGGTGAAAGATGAGGAAGAGACACTTGTCGTTGACCGCGTTATCAGTCTTCGAAGAGGGGCTTCTCTTACAGGCCTGGGCCTTGAGACAGTGGGACTGGATGAAAAGAGCATTTTTATCAAGGTGAACGATCGGATGGAGACAGATGTGGACGGCATCTATGCCATTGGGGATATTGCCGCACCAGAGGCGAAACACTATTCCCATCTGTCCTCGGCAGGTGGAATTGTCGCGGCCGAGAATGCAATGGGCATAGATAGCCTCTTTGAGCACAGAACCATCACCAGGGTGCTTTTTACTCAACCCCAGGTTGCATGCGTGGGACTTACCACCAGGGAGGCAAAAAAGGAAGGATATGAGGTATTGACAGGCGCTGCTCCCCTTTCCATGAATCCCTTCGGCATGATCATTTCCCAGAATGAAGGTATTGTGGAGGTTGTGGCTGAGAAAAAATATGGACAGGTACTCGGTATACACTTTGTCGGGCAAGGGGCCTGTGAGATGGCAGGGCAGGCCGTGCTTGCACTCCAGATGGAGGCTACCCTGGAAGACCTGACCAGGGCAACCTTTCCCCATCCAACCTTGAGCGAATCAGTAGCAGAGGCAGCAAGAGATGCCCTGGGAATCCCAATCTACCTTCCATAAAAAAGCCTACCCAAAAACTTTGGCAATGGAAATGGTGGAAAGTACTAATTTCCCTAAAAGATGTATTGCTGTTAAACTTGGTATGATTGACTATGATGAGGCCTACCAATTACAGAAGAGACTTCATCGCGAGAGAATAGGCGGGGAGATTCCAGATGTACTGTTACTCCTGGAGCATACCCCTACACTCACCATCGGTAGATCAGGCAGCCCCGACAATATCCTTGTCTCAAATGACAAACTATCACAAGAGGGAATATCCTTATTCTTTATAGGCAGGGGAGGAGACGTCACCTATCACGGGCCTGGTCAACTGGTTGCATACCCGATTATGGACCTTACGCAGCAAGGAAAAGATATTCGTCGCTTTGTTCGTAATCTTGAAGAGGTGATAATATGTACCCTGGAAGATTTTTCAATCAGTGCCGTTCGAGATGAAGGCCATGCGGGTGTCTGGGTGGGAAAAGAAGAAGTTGCGGCAATTGGGCTTAGTGTACGAAGATGGGTCAGCATGCACGGTATTGCTCTCAACGTAAATACCAATCTGGAGCATTTCTCATTCATAAATCCTTGCGGTTTCTCCGATAGAAAAGCGACGTCCATGTCTAAACTCCTTGGTTACGATGTGTCCATGGATGCCGTAACTGAGACGTTAATCGCCCACTTTTCCGACGTCTTTGATACATCCGTGAAGGATAGTACGAATATAGTATTAAGGGGCTATGGATGAAAGAAAGACTTCCCCACTGGTTCAAACAAAAAATTCCAGACCCGGAAATCATTCATGCCATGAAAGGTTTCCTGGATGGGTTGAACCTGCACACCATTTGCGAGAGTGCCCAATGTCCCAATGCCGGAGAATGTTTTTCCCGAAAAACGGCAACTTTCTTGATTCTGGGAGATGTCTGCACCAGACGGTGTACCTTCTGTGCCGTTAAGAAGGGGATTCCGATTCCTGTGGATCAGGACGAACCGCAGCATGTTCTTGAAGCGACAAAAAAACTGAACCTGCGATATGTTGTCGTAACCTCTGTCACCAGGGATGACCTTGCTGATGGGGGCGCCTCCCAATTTGCGAAGACCATTGAGGTTCTTCATGAACAGAGGAATGGGATGATGGTTGAAGTGCTCATCCCAGATTTTAATGGATCCACTGAAGCGTTGAAAGCGGTTGTGGAATCACAACCTCATGTGCTCAACCACAATATAGAGACCGTTCCAAGCCTGTACGCGGAAGTAAGGCCAGGGGCTGACTATAACCGCTCTTTAGATCTCCTTTTTGAGGTTAGGGGCATGGACCCTGCAATCGTTACCAAATCTGGTTTTATGTTAGGCCTGGGAGAGAACAGAGATGAAGTAATTGCGGTTATGAGCGATCTGCGAGAGGCAAACTGTGACATGCTCACCATTGGTCAATACCTGAGGCCCTCTGAGAAACACCGTCCCGTGGTTTCATTTGTTACCCCTGAAGAGTTTTCGGAATATGAACGGATCGGCATGGAGATGGGATTCGCCGAGGTTGCCTCTGCTCCTTTAGTAAGAAGCTCCTTCAGGGCTGCCGAACTCTACTCCAAGGTGAAACGATAACTTGGGGAGACGCCCTGATAATTTGTTGGAAAACTCATGAGTTTTTAGAGAGGGTGGACGCTAGAGTCCATTTTTATGAATCAACAATGCCGCTATCGGTCCTTTTTGTAACTGAAGGGACGTCAAAGCACTTCTGGATGGCCTCTATGGCTGGATGAATCTGGTCGGCGGACAGGACACCACTAATGGTGTGGATGGAACAGCTCAGGCCTAAAAGTTCAACTTGAGCTTCATCAAGGGACTTCAGGAGTTCGCTGATTATTCCATAACGATCACCGAAATGAGGCCCATTCATGGAAAACGAGGCTACGGAAGAATCCTCAACAGTTGAGGCCTCTGGGAGCAGTTTCTGAATCATACCGATGTAATTATATTTGTCTGGTTCGGGGAGGCAAAAAAATAGATTTCCTTTGTTTTTCTCTTTTGAAGGTCTTGATATAAAGAAAGTGAGAACGAGTCCAAATTGGGCAAAATCTTTGAGGGCAGTCCCCATGGTGCTGATATGGCCGCTGTCCAGTTTTACATGGATAAGTGCCTGCCCATCCTGCCAATCAAGACCATATACCTTGGGTTTTTTCTCCTGGTAAGAGGCAACCACCTCTTTATAGAGTTTTTCTTTACCCTTTTGAGCAAGCTTCCAATCTTCAGGGGTTCGATAAGGACCGAATTCGAAGGGGTCAAACAGGGCATTAGTGGCTTCATTGATAACATCTTCGCTCAAAATTGCTGAAATGGCTGAAGGAGAATTGGCAAAAGCTATTGGCTGATCTCCCAGTTTGCCCAGCACATCAAGCAAGGTCCCTATGATTTCAGGTTTACTCCTGTGGGGAAATATAGACAGGACAGCGCCTTTGGTGGCTGTCAGGTTTGTCTTACCGAATGTTTTTTCAATGAGACCCGAAGTTTTTTTTGCGTCCTGGGCGTCTACAACGAAGTTCAGACCCAAGGCCTGGTTCTGATCCCCGCAGGTCAGAAAAGGGAGGTTTATTTTCTCATTGGCCATAAGGTTGGCGAATGCCGTTGTAAATCTGTAGTCTTCTTTGGGTTGGATCAGGGAAATCCATACCACGTCTTTCAGGATTTTAAATCCCCCAAGTCTTGTCGGAGTATTCATTTCATCAAGCGCTCAACTCTGCGATGCTGCTTATGGCGCATGTAACCAGCAAATCACAGCAACCCATTAACTACTTCCATCAGACCATCAGTATCAATAGGTTTGGGGATATAGTCATCCGCCTCGGTGGACATGCCGTCAGCATGAGTATATGTAGTAGAGGGAACCGCTTCCCCTACGGCTGTCAGTAACACAACGGGAATATCGGCGGTTTCTTCATTTGCCTTTAACTCAGCGCAGAGCACATAGCCATCCTTACGCGGCATCATAATATCCAGGATAACCAGATCCGGACGGCGTTCTTTTATGGATTCTTCGCCTTCGATGCCATCATAGGCACGGCCCACCTCAAGTCCCCTGCTTTCCAGCATCATGGCAACGGTTTCCACCAGATCCGGATCATCGTCGACTACCAAAATGTATTTTTTAGCCATATCAAATCCTCCTGCAAATTCCATCTTTTTATTACTTTATTATCTTCTATTGATGTCTTTCAATTGTCAATAGCCAATAGTCAATCATCAATCCCCTTCGGTCTCGGGTACAGACCACCACGTTCTACAATCTCTGGAACTTTCTCCTCCCATTCGATTGCCATAATATGAAATCCTTTTACCCCTTCCACCTCCTTGAGACGCTGGATGGTTTCAACGCAGATATTGATTCCTTCTTCTGCCTGTTTTTCCTTGGGTACACCGCTCATGCGTTTGACAACTTCATCAGGCACGTCCATACCAGGCACCCGGTTTTTCATGTATTTTGCCATGCCGGCAGATTTAAAAGGAGTGACTCCTGCCAGGATGTAGACTTTCTCGTGGAGCCCCCTGTCACGGGCCTGTTTCAGCCAGAGCTCGAATTTTTCAAGGTTGAAAATGCACTGGGTCTGTATGAATTCCACCCCGGCCGCTATCTTTTTGGCCAAACGGGGGACTCGGATCTCAAAAGGATCGGCAAAGGGGTTGGCGGCGGCGCCTACAAACATCTGTGGAGGCCGTTTGATCTCATCTCCTCCCAGAAATTTTCCCTCATCCCTCATTAACCTTACGGTCTGGATCAGTTGTATTGAATCAATATCAAACACATTCTGGCCCTGGGGACTGTCACCAAAAATCTGGTGGTCTCCTGAAAGGCAGAGGATATTGTAAATATCAAAAGAGGCGGCTCCCAGGATGTCGCTCTGGAGAGCAATCCGGTTCCTGTCCCGTGTAACCATCTGAAGCGTTGGCTCAACACCCATTTTTTTTAAGTGGATGCAGGCTGCCAGGCTGCAAAGACGGGTCACTGACGTCTGATTATCCGTGATATTGATGGCATCCACATAATCCTTGATCATTTCCGCTTTACTGGTGATAGCTTCGGGATCACTTCCCCTCGGTGGCCCGCATTCTGATGTAACCGCCAGGTGTCCTGCCGCGAGAATTTTTTCCAGCTTGCTCGGTGTCCTCGTGCTCATAGTCTCACATCCTCCCTGACCACTTTTCTCGGCCCGCCGGCACGTTCTGTTGACCAGTCTTTTATGGGCATGATCTGCTCGTATTCGTCAAACCTGTCCAGCTCTTTGAGCCGGTCAATAATAAGCTGCCAGGCACAGTCAAGATCTTTGCTTATCTCACATTTTCCCTTAGTAGACCCGCCGCAGGGACCGTTTAAAAGCCTTTTGGCGCACCGGGAAATAGGACAGATTCCCGCGGTTTTTCCCAGGATACACTGCCCGCAACCCTGACACCGCTCACTCCATACGCCTCTTTCCTCGGCAGCACCCATAAAACAGGTGTTGACTCCGGGAAAGACCGGGGTACTGAAGTATTTTTCCGCCATAAACTGGACCCCGACCCCACAGGCCAGGGATAAGACAGCGTCATATTGATCAATCCTGTCCCGGATTTCCTCCAGGTATTCATGATCACACTGTCGTTCCAGTGTGACTTCGTCTATATCTACTTTTTTCCCTTCATTCATAAAATACATGCGCAGGGCTGAGGCCAAAATGCCAACCTCCTTTTTCCCCCCGGCTTCACATACGGTCACACACTCATTGCACCCTGCAATCAGGAGTTTTTGGAAATCCTTTACCTCGTCAATGATTTCCTCAATCGGCTTTTTATCTGCAACAATCATGGGGAATAACCTCTCTTTCTTCGCTAACAGGTAAGTCTTTAAGTCATTTAACTGGTTGTGCTTTGAAAATCATGTTTCGGGTTGCGAGTTCCGGGTTACGCGTTAAGAGACCAGGTAATTGAAATGAAACCCGAAACTCGTAACCCGCAACTTGTAACCCGCAACTCGTAACCCGCAACTCATCACGCCGCCTTTTTCTTATGGGCAAGTTTGATCGGGTTCGGGCCCAACTCCTTTATCTTTTCAGTCATTTCTACTGCATACTCAGCAAATCGCGGGCCTTCACTGGACGAAAGATTATACATCCGCACCCTTTCGCCTCCAATTCCTATGGTATCAAGAATCTTTTTGGCCTGATCTACCCTTTTCCGGGCCTGGAGGTTGCCGTTTTCAAAACGACATTCCCCTTCAAGACAGCCCACAACATAAACGCCGTCTGCCCCTTTTTCAAATGCACGTAATATGTGAATGATATCCACCTTTCCGGTACAGGGCATCCTGACGATCCTGATGGTGCCCGGATAGTTGATGCGCATGGAACCTGCCAGGTCCGCAGCCGTATATCCTCAGAAATTGCAGCAAAAGGCAATAATTATGGGTTCAAAATCTTTCATTACAATATTCCTTCCTTTGATCTGTTCGTTGTGTTCCGTGCACCCAGTAAACTCAATAAACCCAAAGAACCGAAAAACTCAATAAACTCACAACACCCCTTCCAGCAATGCTTCCACTTTACTCATGACCTGGTCATCCTCATACCAGTTCAGTTCTATGGCCTTGGCAGGGCATTCGGCAGCGCATATGCCGCAACCATGGCACAGGGCTTCATCAATTTCACTGACGCCTTCTTCGTTGATGTGAGGTACTCCATAGGGGCAGGCTCGAACACAAACAAGGCATGCTGCGCACAGATCCGGATCGACTCTCGCTGTTATAGCAGAAAGAGTAATTTCTGACTGGGAAAGGAAGATAGTGGCCCTGGAGGCGGCTGCAAGGGACTGGGAGATGGCTTCAGATATTAGCTTCGGGCTGTGTGCGGTTCCGCACACGAAAATCCCCTCATTGGCCAGATCCACCGGCCTCAACTTGACATGGGCTTCAATAAAATACCCCTCATTATTTCTGGGCAGCTTTAGTATAGATGACAGTTCCTCAGTGTCTTCTGCCACCATACCAGCACTCAGCGTTAGAAGGTCAGCAGAGATGACAAGATCTCGCTGCAGGACATGATCTTTAAAAGTGACCATAATGCCTTCATCAGTTGCCTCAACCTTTGGGGGATTATCCTCACTAAAGTTCGAAAAAATGATGCCCTGCTGTCTGGCCTCGGTGTAGTACTCCTCCAGCATGCCATACATACGCATGTCTCTGTAAAGGATGTACACATCTGCATCCGGATTGAGTTCCTTGATATGAAGAGCATTCTTGACGGCGCTCTGGCAGCAGACTCGCGAGCAGTTGGGGTTCTCCTCATTTCTGGATCCCACGCACTGGATCATGACCACTTTATTGAGGTCATCGGCCCCTTTCATTTCCAGCCGTTTTCCCAGTTCGATCTGTGTCATCACACGGTAGTCCTGTCCATAGAGATATTCCGATGGTTTATATTCATTTGCTCCGGTGGCCAGAATTACAACACCATGGTCGATCTTGCGCTCATACATTCCCGGCCCCACCATAATCTCTGTTGTGAAATTCCCCTTGAATCCGCTGAATCCCACTATAAGGGATTCTGTAAGAACCTGGATTTTTTCGTGGTTAGTGACCTTATCCACCAGTTCCAGAAGGTATCTCTGAATATCTACACCCTCTATGGTGGTCGTCAATTCTCTGGCAAGACCGCCTAATTGGGCCTTATTTTCTACAATCACTACTTCAAAGCCCTGGTCTGCAAGCCCCAAAGCGGCATTCATTCCTGCCACGCCACCGCCGATAACCAGGGCTCGCTTGTTAATGAAAATCTTTTTCTCTTTAAGGGGCTTTAAAAGACCTGCCCTGGCAACAGCCATCCGTACAAGATCTTTTGCCTTTTTTGTGGCGGCTTCCGGATCATTACCATGAACCCAGGAGTTCTGATCCCGGATATTGGCCATTTCGAACAAGTACTTATTGAGACCGCATGCCTGAATGGTTTCCTGAAAAAGCGGTTCATGGGTCCTGGGAGAGCATGAAGCGACCACGACGCGGTTGAGGTTATGTTCCTTGACCATCTCTTTTATTTTTTCCTGAGTATCTTGGGAGCAACTGAACAGATTCTCATCAGCAAACACCACGTGGGGGAGGCGGGCAACATAGTCGGTTACTGCAGGAACATCGACAACGCCACCGATATTTATGCCGCAGTTACACACAAAAACGCCGATCCTGGGCTCTTCATCAGCTACATCCAATTCTTCCGGGATTGTTAGGGTCTTGGTTTGAGTCCATCGGGCTGCGCTTAAATCTATGCTCGCCGCACAGGCCGCTGCACTTGCATCGGTCACTGAACTGGGAATATCTTTGGGGCCCTGGAATATTCCGCAGGCATAAACGCCAGGGCGGGAAGTAGTAATAGGACTAAGTGGATGTGTTGATACAAAGTTATGATGGTCAAGGTCAACCCCCAAACGCTCGGCAAGCCCTATAGCTTCAGGATTTGCCTCAAGACCTACCGAAAGCACCACCATTCCAAAGACTTCTTCTTTCAGCGCACCCGATTCATCCAAATAACCGATGGAAAGGTCATCGGAGCCGCGAATCGGGTCAATGCTGTGGACTCTCGAACGGATGAAATTTACACCGTGCTCGTCTCTTGCACGGTTATAGTATTTTTCATAGTCCTTGCCAAACGCCCGAATATCCATAAAGAAGATCGTTGTTTCCAAAGAGCCGTCACTATGATCTTTGGCAACGACAGCCTCTTTAATAGCATACATACAACACATGGAAGAACAATAACTGTTTCCGCAGTGGGCCGTGTCTCTTGAACCAACGCACTGCAACCATGCGATCTTTTTTGGTTCTTTTTTATCAGAGGATCGGACGAGATGCCCCATGGTCGGGCCTGTGGCACTCAAGATACGTTCAAATTCCAGACTGGTGAGCACATTTGGATGACTTTTGTAGTGATAGAACTCTTCATAAGGGGCAGGGTCATGTACGGAAGCACCGGACGTCAGAATGACCGAACCTATTTCAACTTCTCGTTCGATCTGTTCCTGATCATGGACCACAGCATTGGCTACACATGCCTCTACACACTGATAGCACTCACAGCAGTATCCGCAGTTCAAGCAGCGGTGCGCTTCACCCTTTCCCGAATCTTCGTCATAGCCGAGTTCCACTTCTTTGAAGTTACCCTCTCGTTCCTCAACAGCAAGCTCGGCCATTTTGGCTCTGGCTCGCTTTGGTTCATCTTCGGGAATCGGGCGGTAAACTATATCTTCTTTTGAGAGGGGCTCCCTTCCTTCCGCCATGTCCTGCCCGTCTATATAGCGTATAATGGACTCGGCCGCCTCTCTGCCAGCAGCAATGGCTTCTATGGCTGTCCGGGGACCAGTTTGTGCGTCGCCACCAGCAAAAACCCCCTCGCGTTCAGTTGAATAGGTAATAGGGTCTACTTCAACAGTTCCCCAACGTGAGAAACTCAAACCCTTCACATCTTGCAAAACAGAGAGGTCAGGTCTTTGGCCGATGGCCGGAATAAGTTGGTCGATCTCAATTTTATACTCGGTTCCGGGGATGGGGATTGGGCTGCGCCTGCCCGACGAATCAGGTTCACCGAGTTCCATACTAATGCACCGCAGCCCGGAAACTTTGCCATCCTTTGCGAGCACTTCTTGAGGGGCTGAAAGGTAAGTGATCCTGACCCCTTCTGTCTCCGCTGCCTGGATTTCTTCTTCCCATGCTGGCATCTCGGTGCGGGTGCGGCGGTATACAATGTTAACCTCATCAGCACCCAATCGAAGTGCGCAGCGGGACACGTCAATGGCTACATTTCCACCTCCGATAATGGCTATTTTTTTGCCTACAGGAGCCTTGCCAGTCAGGTTAATCTCTCTCAGGAAATCAACGCCTTCGTATACACCCTTGGCTTTCTCGCCCGGAATACCCAAGTCGATTCCTTTGTGGGCCCCGATACTCAAATAGACTGCCTTGTATCCTTCCTTGAAGAGATCATCAACGGTCAATTCCGGACCAAGAGGCGTGCTGGTCCTGATCTCGACCCCAAGGTTGGTGATTACTTCGATCTCTTTGTCTAAAACCTCTCTTGGAAGGCGGTGCTCGGGTATGCCTACCCTCAGCATGCCACCAGGTTCCGGCAGGGCCTCAAAAACGCAGGATAAGACACCTTTACGTGCTAAATGGTAAGCAGCTGAAAGCCCTGCAGGACCAGACCCGATAATGGCCACCTTTTCTCCCCTTTGGGATAAACATTCTATCTCGATGTCCCTTGGATCAAACTGGTCAGCCGCCAACCGCTTTAGGTTTCTTATTGCAACCGGTTCATCAACCTCGCACCGGCGGCAAGCATCTTCGCAGCCATGCGGGCAAATTCTGCCTAATACGCCGGGAAGAGGTAATTCTTCCATAATAATCTTGAGGGCTTCTTTGTATTTTCCCTGGCCAACCATCTGAACATAGCCTTGGACATTCAGGCCTGCAGGGCAAGTTAAACGGCAAGGGGGCTTGCCCGCCTTCTGGATGGCAAACGCACCGGGTATGGCCTGAGCGTATTTTTTGTAGACAGCCTTTCGGGTAGAAAGGCCTACATCATATTCATTCTCCAAATCAACTGGACATACTTTGGCACATTCCCCGCAACTGGTGCATTTGTCAGGGTCAATGTACCGTGATCTCTGCACGACACGGGCGGAAAAATGCCCCACGTTTCCTTGAAGGTCAATGAGATCCGTATTTGTCAAAAGCTCGATGTTCAGATGCCGGCCGACCTCGACCAGTTTGGGGGAGATAATTCACATGGCACAATCATTGGTGGGGAATGTCTTGTCTAACTGGGACATGAGACCACCAATGGCAGAAAACTGTTCAAGCAGATACACATAATAGCCGGAGTCTGCGAGATCAAGGGCGGCTTGCATACCTGCGATCCCTCCACCCACGACCATGACTGATCCTGACAATTGATTGGTTTTTTTCTTGCTCATTACCTACACCTCTCTATAGCTTTGCTGCATCAAGGACCTGCGGGAGTTTATCCTCCCATCCAACGGTTGAAATCATAACCCCTGCCATTCCCATATCTTTCAGCTGACCAATGAGTTCTGCTGCCAATCGTATACACTGCTTTAATTTGTCCGGGGCTTTTTGAATGTCCCGGATTATTTCCTTGGGAATGGAGATGCTTTTGATATTCCGATCAATGTACCGGGCCATACCTGCCGATTTTAAAAGGAGAACTGTGGGAATCACCGCTCCTTTACTGGTGTCTACATGTTTCATGAATTGCTGAAACCGGTGCAGGTCAAAGACAGGTGTGGTAATCAGGAACTGGACACCGAGGTTTATCATTTTATTGAGGTTTTGCATCTCAATATCCAGTACCCCGCCCAGGGCGCCTGCATTAACGGTCGAACCGGTGCAGAAACTGGGTGCCCCACTCAGCTCCACACCCGCTATATCTTTCCCGTTTTGGAGTTTTTGAATGGTTTCGAGAAGTTCAATCAGATTCAAATCGTTTACAAGCCTTGCCTGGGGATGATCGCCATAGGTGATATCTTCCCCGGGAACGGCCATTATATTGGGTATACCGAGCGCCGCTGCGGCAAGTATATCGGCCTGGAGGGCCAGCCGGTTACGGTCTCGACAGGACACCTGAAATACGGTCTCGATGCCGTGACTCTGCAAAAAGGCGCAGCCGCCAAGAGAACTGGCTTTCATCACTGCATTGCCCATTTCAGGAACCATAACGGCATCTACTCGTCCTTTGATCTGCCTGGCATTTTTTAAAAAACGCGAGAAGTCAGCTCCTTTGGGCGGTTCAAATTCCCCTAAGACGACGAATTCACCTGATTTAATCTTGGCCTCTAACGACATAATGTGATCCTCCACGGTTAGTGGGATAATTTGTGAATGGCCTTGGAGATGGCCATTTCAAGATCAAATGATTTGATGTTGTTTAATATGACAAATGAGTACCCTCTGTCAATGAGGAACCTTCTGTGTGTACTAAGCCATAACAGGAAAAAGGATTCTAAAGGTAGTCCCTTTATCCACAGCGCTTTCCACGTCAATTGTGCCGTGATGGGCATCAACAATGCCTTTGACAATGGCAAGCCCTAATCCGGTCCCTATAACTTGACGGGTCTTAGGGTGTTTGACCCGGTAGAATTTGTCAAAAATTTTAGGCAGTTCCTCAGGAGAAATCCCAACACCCGTGTCCTCGATCCTGATCTCCATATACTCTCCCTGACCCTGTGCAGTAACGGTCACCTTGCCCCCTTCGGGAGAATAATTAATGGCATTGCTGATAAGGTTGTTAAATATCTCCTCGATGTTTTTCGGGTCGGCCTGGACCGGCTTGAGATCCTTCAAAGAAAAGGATAGGGCTATGCCTTTTTCCTTGGCCTTTGAGTCCATCAGGGCAATGGTCTCTTCTATGACCTGACCGATATCAGTAGGCACACGGCGCTGGACATATTTGCCTGCCTCGATCTTTGCCACATCAAGCAGGTCGTTGATAAGTTCCAGGAGGGAATCTATCCTGTTTGACCCCCTGCTCACGAATTCATGTTGTTTTTCCCCAAGGGGACCACACAAGCCTTCTAAGAGCACATAGTTTTGCTGTTTGATCGCAGAAAGAGGACTGCGAAGCTCATGTGCCACCATATTGACAAAATCAGTCTTCATTTGATCAAGCTGCTTGAATGCTGTAATATCCTCGATAACGGTAACTGTCCCCACGATGCTGTTGTCCGGGCCAAGGGCTGGCGCTGAAATAGCCCTGAGCACATTTGCCCCTGCATTGATTTCCTGTGAAATTGACTCGTTTTCCGACGATTCTCCGCCCTGAATTTGCTTGAGAGTATTTATCAGGGATTCATCCTTTATGATCGTGGAAATAGGGGCCGGGTTTTCCACTTCTTCGGATATTTCCATTAATCGCATGAGTGCCGGGTTGTGAAGAACCACCTCGAGATTGCGGTTGGTCACCATAACGCCGTTTCCCATATAGTTGATGATGGTTTTAAGACGGCTTTTTTCAAGATTGAGGTCGTAAAGATTTCGGATATTTTCCTGTTCAAACTGCCGGGCTTTTTGCTCGAGGTTTCTCTTTTCAGCGGCCCTGGTAATGATCAGGAGAAACTGGTCAATCTGAAAAGGCTTGGTAATAAAATCATAGGCGCCTTTTTTCATGCACTCAACGGCCGTATCAACGGTTCCATGCCCCGTGATGATGATAACCGGAATATCAGGGTATTTTTCACCGGTTATTTCAAGGACCTCTTCGCCGCTCATGACCGGCATTTTAAGGTCAAGGAGGATTATGTCCAATGGTTCTTTGGCCAGGATATCAAGGGCTGCCTGGCCGTTTTCCGAAGTGATCACGTCATAGCCCTTGCCCCTTAATACGCGGTAGCATCCGTCTCTGATGACTTTTTCGTCATCCACAACCAGAATCTTGATTTTTTCATTCATGCTTCATCCAATCCTATGAAAACAGGTTCTTCATCAGGTTGTTCCACAAATCCGAGAGGAAGTTCAATAATAAAACGCGTTCCTCCTTCAGGAGGAGAATCGACCAGGATATTGCCACCATGGAGGTTTATAATTTTTTGCGAGATACTAAGACCAAGGCCTGTGCCTTTGCCTACAGGTTTGGTAGTAAAAAACATGTCGAAAATCTTATCACTTAGTTCTTTCGGTATTCCGGGGCCGGAATCAGAAACTGTAGTAATAAATAAATTTGTACTACTATCATATTTTGCTGAAATATTCAGCTTTCCTTTTCCCTTCATTGCATCGGCTGCATTAATGAAAAGGTTGGTAAAAACCTGCTGGAGCTGTCCCAGATCGCCAGTCATTTCCGGCATGTCTGATTGGATAATCTTTTTGACCTCGATATTTTGAAACAAGGCCTGATTGATCAATAAATTCAAGGTCTTGGTGATTATTTGTTCTATGCTGAACGAGGATGCCTTTCCAACGGTCTGGCGGCTAAATTCCAGTAATTCAGACACAATCTTTTTGCAACGCAGTGTTTGGTCGATTATTTCCTGAATATCTTTAAAGTGTTGACTGTTATCTAAAAAGTTTTCCTTGAGCAATTCGGCGTACATCATGATGCCTGACAGCGGATTATTAATTTCGTGGGCAACACCCGCAGCCATTTTACCCACAGAAGCAATTTTTTCCGACTGAACCAACTGAAAATGGGCATCTTCAAGGTCTTTTCTCATCTTGAGAATCTCTCTCATATCTGTAAATACGCCCACGCTGCCTATTTCCTTTCCCTCAATCCTGATGATGGAGGCAGACAGGGTAACCGGTATATCTTCATCGTCTTTGGTTGTAATGGACATGCTGGTAGGATTCAATTTGCCCACAGGTCCGTGCTCATCGCTACGCATTTTCATCATGTTTTCTCTGGCCACATCTATGTTGTAAAAGCTGGCCAGGTGCCCTCTCTCCATGATTTCCCGGGCGGAATATCCGGTTAACCGCTCCATGCCCTCATTGAATATGAGTACGTTTCCCTTGGTATCCACTACTACGATCCCGTCAACGGTGCTCTGGATTACATTTTGAAAAAAAGTATTGGATTTCTCAACCTCCTGCTCCAATTTTATTCTGGCTGTCACATCTCTGGATGCCTCCACTATCTGAACAATATCACCTCGTTCATTGTAGATAGGTGCAACAGTAATTACATCAACGCGTTTCCCCCCTTTTTCTTCCCGGAATTCTCTAAAAGTACTGATAATCTTCTTCTCTTTTATCTCTTCCAAATATAACAAGTAGCATGGATATCCGGTTTCCCCGCATGACTTTTCCAGTCCATACCTCACCTCATAGCAATGCTTGCCCAGAACACCCTCATTGTTGAGATTGAATTCATTAAGAAAGGTCCGGTTAACCCTCTCAATGGTCATATCCATATTGACTACCATAATCCTGTAAGGAAGCGAATCCAGTATAATTTGAGTATATTTTCTTTCTTTTTCCTCATGTTCCTGACGTTTTTTTTCTATGTCGGTCTTTTCGATCTCCATCTGGATCAAATCCCATAGGAATCTTGCTCCTCTGTAGTCAACTATGGAGATGCCCACAGGTTTTGTCCGAAGAATCGATTCCCTGGCTTTTAATGATCCAGTCAGTTCGATAAGGAGATTCAATTCTTTCAGGCTGTAAAGGTCCTGGAAATTGCTGGTTGTGAAGAGGTTATGCTTTTTTGCATAAATCAGGCCTGGCGCAAGGGGGTTTACATCCGCCACGCCCAGAATTTTCATTTTAAGTCTTGACAGACGTTCCTTATCCAGGATTTGCAGAAGGTCATGACAGGCTTTTCCGCCACCCACAAAGGCCACATTAAGCGGTATGTCGGCCAGCTCGCCGCGAACAATTTTTAGCGGTTCGTCAGGTTTGTTTTTTTCTGCTGATTTTAGGGCCTCTCCAGTCAAATGGTTCTCCTAATAATTTTGTATAGCCGCAAAAATTTCGACCTGTGCGGTTAGACGTAACTCGTTCAAATTTTTTATTTTGTAGTGTGGGTTAAGCGGTCTTAATCCAATGGGTTTCGTTTATTACACATAGCTGGCATATTATGGGAAGTAAGCAAAATAAGGTTGAAAAAGCGAAACCCACATTATTTTTGCCACTCAACCCATCCTACAAAGAACTTAGGCTCAGCTATTAGGCTTTTTTCTTAAGCCTGTCGACTACCTTGTTTTCCATATGCTTAACTATCAATTTTAAAGCAACACTTGCTCTTATGGGACCTGAATTGTTCCATCCTTTTTGAAGCGCCTCCTCTTTTTTTTCTCTAAATTGCTCAACGCTGTCAGCCATGTCTTGCCAGGCAAACAATTTCTGGAGCACATGACGTTCAGGTGCTGTCAGGTCTTTTTGCGTGTCAAATGCCCTACCACCACTCGTCGTAATAATCATAGTTTAACCGATAAGAATGGAACGTTCTTTTATTTGCAGGTGCTGATGAACTGCAGCAGAAAGTTCTTTTCAAGTAATTACGTTGTTACTATTATGGCCAATTTGGGCTGGAATTCAAGAAAAAAGCCCGAAGGGTCATTGTTGCATGATCCCCCGGGCTTGAATACGGCTGTCAAGCGTGAATCCTGTTACACCTTTGGCCTGGGAAGCATACCTGCCAATTCCGCAATCTCAGGCACACGGTGTTCCCATTCGATGGCCATGAGGTGAACCCCGGCTATTCCTTCCATCTCTTTAAATTCCTCAATCTGTTCTATGGCAAATTTAATACCTGCTCCGGCCACTTTGCCTTTACCTGCGCCTTGTAACCGTTTGATAATGGAGTCCGGCACATCCATACCAGGCACCTGCTTTGCCATGTACCGTGCCATACCTACGCTTTTCATGGGGGTGACGCCTGCCAGTATATAGCATTTCTCGTGAAGCCCCATATCAACAACCTTTTTCATGAATTCCCTGAATCTATCCATATTATAGATGCATTGGGTCTGGATAAAGTCGGCCCCGGCTGCGATCTTTTTTGCAAGACGATGCACACGGAACTCAAAGGGTTCGGCAAATGGGTTGGATGCCGCGCCAATAAAGAGCTCAGGCGGCACATCGATATCCTGGCCATTCAGGAAAGTGCCCTCGTCCCTCATGGTTTTGACCGCATGGATCAACTGCATGGAGTCAATATCAAAGACGTTCTTTGCCCCGGGATGGTTGCCGAATCTCTGATGGTCACCTGAGAGACAGAGGATATTCCTGATTCCATGGGCATAAATACCGAGAATGTCACTCTGTATTGCCAGGCGGTTACGATCGCGACATACCATCTGGAAATTGGGTTCCAGCCCTTCTTGTAAGACAACAAGTGAGGCTGCCCAGCTGGACATCCGCACGACCGCCGTCTGGTTGTCTGTGATATTCACCGCATCCACACAACCTTTTAAATGGTGGATTTTTTCTTTAAGACGTTCCACATTTGCACCCTGGGGGGGCCCACACTCCCCGGTAAAGGCAAAGTGACCAGCATTCAGGACTTTTTCGAGGTTACTTCCCGATTTCAGATCGCTCATTGTACCAGCTCCTCCCTCACGCTCTTCCTGGGCCCACCATCCCTTGAAGTTGTCCAATCCTTTGCAGGCATAAACTCCAGGAGATCATCCAGACGACCCTGTTCCATTTTCTTTCTGACAATCATATCCCAGATACAGTCCACATCTTTGGATATCTCGCATTTGCCTCCTGCCGAGCCACCGCAGGGCCCGTTCAGCAGACTCTTTGAGCAGCGGGCAATCGGGCACATCCCTTCAAAATAGTGTATCACGCATGTTCCACAGCCAGCACATCTCTCTTCCCAGATCCCGTGTTGAACAGCGCCCCCAAAAAAGGTCGTGTTCAAGGCCGGAAAAAAACGGCACCCAGGATAACGTTCCGATAAGAACTGGGGACCTACCCCACAGGCCATGGATATGACTGCCTCATAATCTTCAACCTGGTCCTTGATTTGTTCAATGTATTCAGGGTCACACTGCCTTTCCAGGATTTTTTCATCCACCTCTAAGGGGTGCCCCTCTTTTTTTCGGGCGATCTTCAGAATAGAGGCGAGAATGCCCACTTCTTTGCTCCCACCAACATTACAGACAGTAACACAGCCTTTACATCCGATGATCAGGATATTTTTCAAATCCTTAATCATATCCAGTATTTCGTTCAGTGATTTGCGATCAGCAACTATCATGTCTAACCTCTTTATGCGGCTTTTTTCATATTTACCGGGCTGGGGCCTAATTCTTTAATCCTTTGAACCATTTCCCTTGCAATTTCGGCAAATCGCGGGCCTTCGCCGGCAGACAGATTGAACATCTCAACCCGCTCGGGCTCAAGACCTATCTCTTCAAGGGTTTTTTTGACATACAGAACCTTTCTTTTTGCCTTAAGGTTGCCATCTATAAAGTGACATTCCCCTTCAAGACAACCTGCCACGTAAACGCCGTCAGCGCCGTCCTCAATTGCCTTCAAAAGGTGCAGGATATCCACCCGCCCGGTACAGGGTACTTGAATGATTTTAACATTACTCGGATAAGAGAGTCTCATGGAACCTGCCAGGTCCGCAGCCGAATAGGCTCAGTACTGGCAGCAAAAAGCGAGAATCTGTGGTTCAAAGTTCTTTGCCATGTTTCCTCCTCACGCTTTTATCTATTGTTGAGTTGTATGAAAGTTATCTCTTTACAACTCAATCACCCAACTCATTGACTGCTTTACCCTTCGGCCACTCAAACAGCTTGAAAAAGGGCGTCTGTCTTGGCGATAATCTGTTCATCAGTGAAGTGCTTCAGGCTAATCGCCTTACCCGGACATTCAGCCACGCAAGCGCCGCATCCCCTACATTCTGCCGGGTCTATCACTGCATGTCCTTCGTCACCTATTCGCGGAGCGTGATATGGACAGGTTCTGACACAGGTCACGCAGACAGCGCACTTATCCGGGTTTACTACTGCCACAACTCCGCCAACAAGGATACCTTCCTTGGATAAGATGGTCATGGCTCTGGCCACAGCGGCCTTGGCCTGGGCTATGCTTTCATCCAGTGGTTTTGGATAATGGGCAAGGCCGGCCATAAAAATGCCGTCAGAAGCAAAATCAACCGGTCTCAGTTTCATGTGTGCTTCAATCAGGAAGCCCTCGCTATTAACAGGCACTTTGAATAATTCAAATAATTCTTTATTTTCATTTGGAACAATCGCCGTCGCAAGTATTACGAGGTCGGGTGATAACTCGATGGGGCGTCCCAGCACATGGTCAATGATTTCCAAAGTGAGTTTCTGCCCGTCAACTGTTTCAAGCCTGGGTAAATGTTCCATGTCATAACGGATGAAAATAACACCTTTTTCCCTGGCCTCGCGGTAAAGGTCTTCTCGGAAGCCATAGGAGCGAATGTCCCGATAGAGTATGTAGACATCCATCCCCGGGTTTATTTCCTTAAGCGTCAAGGCGCTTTCCAGGCTGTGCGTACAGCATGTTTTACTGCAATATGGCCTTTCAGGTACCCTGGAACCAACACATTGGATGAATACGGCGCTTTTTCCTTCTTTAATGCGAGTGTTCTCGGTGGTGATGGCATCATCAAGTTCCAGATGGGTGAGGACATCGGGATGCTTTCCATAAAGGTACTCCTCGGGTTTGTATCCCTGTCCCCCGGTAGTTAGGATGGTAGCACCATGCTCGATCACCGTGGACGAACCTTTGCCGTTCACAGGAGCCAGGGTGGTTGTGAAATTGCCAATAATGCCTGTTGTATATTTGGCGCTTGTTTCGAGAAAAATCTGTATCAGAGGGTTATCCTGGACCCGCTGAATGAGATTTTGAAGGTAGGGGGCAACCGCTTCTCCTTTCCAAGTGGAACGAAGCCTGCGGGCTATACCGCCAAGTTCGCCTGATTTTTCTACCAGGTATGCCTGATGCCCCTGTTTCGCCGCACTGAGAGCGGCCTCCATACCGGCTACACCTCCGCCAATGACCAGCAGGGAAGGCTTTACGTCGAGTGTGATCTGCTGGAGGGGTTCCACAAGAGCGGCTTTGGCCACGGCCATGCGTACCAGATCCTTGGCCTTATTGGTGGCCTTTTCCGGGTCATTCATATGTACCCACGTGTTTTGATCACGGATGTTGGCCATCTCAAAGAGATATTTATTGAGACCTGCATCCCGGATGGTCTCCTGGAAGAGGGGTTCGTGGGTGCGGGGGGAGCAGGATGCCACTACCACGCGGTTAATTCCCTTTTCCTTGATGACCTCCTTCATCTTGTCCTGTGTGTCCTGGGAGCAGGTAAAGAGGTTGTCTTCCACATGAACCACATTGGGAAGGGTCCCGGCGTAATCTCTGACGGCAGGCACGTCCGCAATTCCGCCGATGTTGATACCGCAGTTGCAGACAAACACGCCAATACGCGCCTCCTCTCCAGAGAAGTCCTGTTCAGGGGGGAGCTCTTTTGTGCGTGTCATTGTTCCTCTGGCGCTGGCCAGTACTTCTCCAGCAGCCGCGGCAGCCGCGGAGGCCTCCATGATTGACTGAGGAATATCTTTGGGGCCTTGAAAGACTCCGCAGACATATATCCCGTCTTTGTTGGTGCTGACAGGAGTGAAACTTCCCGTTTCGGCATATTGATGGGTGTTCAACTCAACCCCCAGCTTTTCAGCCAGTTTCACTGTATTCGGGTTGGGCGCCAGACCCACAGAAAGTACGACCATGTCAAAGATCTCTTCTTTGAGTTCACCTGACTCGGTGGCATGTGTTATTTTCAGGTTGTCATCTTCCAGTGGGTCAATAGAGTGAATTCTGGATCGAACGAATTGTACACCACTCTCCTCTTCGGCTCTCACGTAATATTTCTCAAAATCCTTCCCATATGTACGCATATCCATAAAGAAGATAGTCGTATCCAGATCCTTTTTACTGTGCTCTTTGGCAATCACCGCTTCCTTTATCGCATACATGCAACAGACCGAGGAACAGTAAGCATGGTCACAGCGATTGATATCGCGGGACCCTACACACTGGAGCCATGCGATCTTTTCAGGCTCCTTGTGATCCGATGGTCTCACAAGATGCCCTTCAAAAGGCCCGGACGCGGAAAGAATTCGTTCGAACTCCATACTTGTAACTACATTGGGATGGTTGGAGTAGTTGTAGGTATCAAATAAACTGGGGTCAAAGGGGATAAAACCGGGTGCAAGGAGAATGGCGCCCACTTTTAAGGTGCTTTCCTTTGGAGCCATGCTGTGATTTACAGCTCCGGCCAAACAGGCATCAACACATTGATAGCATTCCGAACAGATTCCGCAATTTAGACAGCGCTCTGCTTCTTGTCTTGCAGTCTCTTCACTAAACCCAAGGGCAATTTCCTTGAAATTGCCCTTTCGTTCATCGATGGGCAGGATTTTCATAGTTGCTCTGTGCTTGTGGGCCTCTCCCTCGGTACTGGGTTTCTCATAGGCCCAGTCTTTTTCGCGGCCTTCCTTCAGGTCAACACCATTCAGGTACCGATGAATGCTCTCTGCAGCTTCTTTTCCGGACTCTACGGCTTCTACAATTGATTTGGGGCCATAATAGACGTCGCCACCGGCAAAAACACCGGGAATAGGTGTTTCCAGGGTGACGGGGTCGGCTTCAAGTCCTCCTTTTTGGCTGATCTTAATCCCGTTCTGTTCGGCAAAGGAGAGATCGGCGGCTTGCCCGATGGCCACGATTACCGTATCACCTTCAAGGGTGGTCAGGTCCGTTTCATCATAGCTGGGGTTAAAGGCCCCCTTTTCGTCAAATACAGCGGGACATCTTTTAAATTCTACACCTGAGAGTTGTCCGTCTTTTTGGAGGAATCTTTTTGGTCCGAGACTGTTGACGATGGTGACACCTTCTTCAAGGGCGTCCTCAATCTCGTATTCCCATGCCGGCATCTCTTCCCGCTTTTCCAGGCAGACCAGGGAAATATCCTCAGCTCCCAAGCGCCTCGCACACAAGGCCACATCGATGGCGACGTTGCCACCACCTATGACGATCAGCTTTTTTCCCAGAGCAACCTTGTTTCCAAGAGCTACGTCCCGAAGGAAATCAACGCCTTGAAGGGCGGCCGGAAGGCCTTCCCCTTCTACATTCAACATACGGCTTTTGTGAAGTCCCGTGGCCATGAAAAAGGCACTATAGCCATCGGCCTTTAGACTCTCCAGGGTAATATCACTGCCGAAAGTAATGTTTGTCCTGATCTCAACCCCCATGTCCAGGATGACTTGGATTTCCGCTGCCAGGACATCTCTTGGGAGGCGATATTCGGGAATTCCCACGGCCATCATCCCGCCGGTAACAGGCAGTTTTTCAAAAACTGTGACCTGATATCCTTCTCTGGCCAGGTAGTAAGCTACAGTTAGTCCGGCCGGGCCAGAACCTATAATTGCTACTTTTTCATCTTTTTTCTCTTTTATCTCTGGTATGTAACGAGTCTCTTCTGAAAGATCCAGGTCGGCCAGGAATCGATGGAGATGCTGAATGGCAATAGGTTCTTCCATGTCGCCCCTTGTGCATATCTCCTCGCAAGGATGATGACAGACACGACCGCATATGGCTGGAAATGGGTGGGCTTCCTTAAAAAGTTCCAGGGCTTCCCTGTATTTGCCTTTATTTATAAGCGCTATGTAGCCCTGGATACTTACATGGGCCGGGCACGTCGCCTTGCAAGGAGCGGTCCCCCTTTTTTCAATGGCATAGGCGCTGGGCATGGCTTGAGGATAAAGCTTGTACGCGGCCTGGCGATTTCTAAGCCCCTGGTCAAAAAGATTCGGCACCTCGATAGGACATGCTTTTGCACAATCGTTACAGGCCGTACACTTTTCCATATCAATGTAGCGGGGCCTTTCCAGGAGCTTCACTTGAAAATTACCTGCTTCACCGGTGACTTCCAGAATATCTGTCATGGTCAGCAGGTCGATGTTGATATGCCTCCCACATTCAACCAGCTTTGGAGAAATGATGCACATGGAGCAATCATTGGTGGGGAAGGTTTTGTCTAACTGGGCCATGACACCGCCAATGGCAGAATTTTTTTCCACCAGATAAACGAGATAGCCGGAATCAGCCAAGTCTAACGAGGCCTGGATGCCAGCGATACCGGCCCCCACGACCATAACAGAGCCTGTTGGTTTTTTTTGACTCATAGGTTCTTTTCTCCTGCTTCCTACGCGTTAAATTTTCGAGAGAGATTACGTTGAGATCCACATTTTCGGGTGGAAAAGAGTATATAAGCTTGAAGAAAGGCAGGCAATTTCTTCGTATTTGGGAAATCTTTTCCCCAAAACCGATTGTGAAACATGTTACATGCCACACGGGGTATTTAGGTGTCAAGAAAAATGTTATTAACATCTGACATCAATAAAGTTACAAGCTTTTCGACAAAGGCAAAAGATTGTTGTTGGAACTGTAAGTATTATATTGTAAAAAGCGATAAGGAGAATATTGAAAGGATGCCCATTTACGAATATCAATGCTATGGCTGTAAGAGACAGTTTCAGAGCTTAATAATGGGGAGGGAGGATGAAAAAAGCCTCCTTTGCCCTAACTGTGGCAACCCAAGTCTAAAAAGACTGATTTCCAGAGTCGCCTATCACGTATCGGAAAGTGACCGTCTTGCGGCCTTTGATCCCGGATCCCGTCAGAGTGATAGTTTTTACAGGGATACACGCAACATTGGTCTTGCTGCCAAAAAGCGGGTACAGGAAATGGGGGTGGATCTGGGAGCCAGTTTCGATGAAAAAGTGGAAAAACTGAGGACAGATCCGGGTAGTGTGATAAAGGATAGTGAATAGTCCGCGTTGCGGGTTACGGGTTTCGAGTTATGATTTCCTGGCATTTAACGCGCAACGTCTGAATCAAATGCGTTATTACCCCCCAGTGTTGAAACTTTTCAATTATGACCAATAATAGAGATAAATATCATGCGCAATGAAGGAGAAGTCGTACTGATCTATTATCAGGATCAGCCAGCTGTTTTTGCCAGGATAGAGGCAATTGAATTTGATGTAAAAAAGGACTGGTATCGCATTACTCTTTTGCTGCTCACAATACCGAGCCAGACGGTTATGTGGATCCTTCGAGAGGCCTATATCGACGGCGCCCCCTTTACGATGAATGGTAGACCTATGAGGATGGAAACAGTTGAAAAAGCTTCGGCTGAAATAGAACATGAAGAGGCCAGCGAGCCAGTAAGAAGGAATGATCCCGATAAGAGGGGAAGGGTTATTCCTTTTAAGAAAAATTTGAAGTAGCTCCTCAGGTTCACGGTTCAAGTGTTCACGGTTCAGGGTTAGAGAGAGATGAGGGGTGAACGGTTTGAAGATATGGACACTTGGTAGCTGGCATATAAATTGACTCGAAAAGTGTACAGACTGAGAAGAAACCAGGATTTGCGAAGGACTACGGATTAAAGAAACGGATACGAGATGCTGCCGTATCATCGATGCATAACATTGCCGAAGACTTTGATTCTCAGACGAATCCCGATGCGACAGGACTTTTCGTGGATTCATCACATGTTTTAAAAATATGAAGAGCGCAAAGCGACCAACCGTGAACCCAGAACCTGACCAGTTATAATGAGAAAGCTTGAAATTTTTACAATAAGGTTTTTCCTTTCAGTTGTATTCGCTTTTCTTGTCTCGCGATTCTTTTTTGAAAAAATCGCGGTTATCAAAATTATCGGTCTTGCTCTTATCCTGCTTGGCCTGGCCTATTTGTTTGAATATATAAGAAAACGTGACAAAAAAGAAATTGATAAAGGCTAAGGAATGACGGCCATGTAAAAAGTCCTTTTTACATGGATTGAGGAATTCAGGAATTTAGGGATTGTGAATTATTATAAGTAGTTAGCATTGGGGGCATTACCCCAAATCACGAACTTCGTGACTTTTTACGAGATCATCAAGGAATATGTGTTTTCATTACTTAGAAACACTCTTAGGCACTTTAGCTCACTTTAGACACTTTAGTTCACTTCCTCTCATATTCCCTATGCCCTATAATGGGACAACTCATACAATCTCTGGCTTAGCTCGGAGAGTTTTTCTCTATACTCCGGAGTATTCCCCTCAGTCACTTCTTGGCTCTGCAAAATCTCTTCATTGATAAAACTGATCGCGTTACTGAAGTTGATCCGGGAGACGGCCTCAAGATGATCGATCAGGCCCATCTTATGAAAGCGCAGGCCCAGGTAGTTCATATTCTTCAGGAGGTCTACCTTTTTTTTGCTTTTGTTTTCCCGCTGAATGAATGATCGCGTCGCAATCCAGTAGGATTCGAGGAATGTTTTGGCCAAAGCCGCCCAAATGGGCAATTTATCAAAGCCGAGCCTCGTGAGTTTGTATTCTCCATTGGTATGAACCCGAATGATGAAGGCGGAATCTAAGAAATAGCCAATGGCATTATTGCCTCCTTCATTGATATCTTTTCCATCATCATAAACGAACTCATTTTTAAAAAGCCTCTTTAGAAAAGCATAGTCCTCCAGGATCGCTTTTTCACTCCTTGTTTCCTCAGTTCCAGTCAAAAGGGAGACAGCAACAAAGGCGTGGGGGATAAAACAGTGGATGATGCTGTTTTTATAATATTCCAGCTCCCGCTTTTTATCTTCATCCACGTAGTAGAAGGTCTCTTCTCCATCCACATCCTCAAGCAGATTGACCACCTTCCTGTTAACGAGAAGTGTTAAGGTCTCGCCAACTGTTCTTTCAAAATGGTTGAGAGTAGTAGCCGTCGGGGCTTCATAGGTCCTGAGGAATCTTAAAAGGATTTCCGCCGTGTCAGTGAGTTCATTAACATGAAAGCCACGGCGATGCTTGGTAAGTATGGCTGACGCTATCAGTGCGAAAGGAGTGACTATCGTGACCCTGTTAATGGATTTGATCAGATGAAAAGCCAGTTGTCGGTGGTTATCCTCTTCAAGATCTTTATTTTGTTGCAGGTATTCACTTAGTGACAGGGGTTTTCCAAACTGGACATATATTTTTCCATATCTTCTTTTTAAAAAGCGCCGGGCTTTAAAAATCTCTTTAAAGCTTTCCTTTTTTTTCTCACTACCCCCCAGTTCCTTAAGATAGGATTTTTCTTCCATAATTCGATCATAGCTGATGGAAGCTGGGACAAACACGAGATCATCACAGTATCCCTCTTTGTAAGCCTGAAGCAAGATGGATAGAAACCCGATCTTGGGGAGAATCAATTTGCCGCTTCTGCTTCGTCCTCCTTCGATATAAAATTCGAGTGGATGTCCTTCTTCAAGGAGCTCCTTAATGTACCTTGTAAAGACCTGCGCGTAAAGCCTGGCGCCTTTGAAAGTCCTGCGAATAAAAAATGCACCCGATTTCCGAAAAATATGTCCCATGGGCCAAAAAGCCAAATTTTTTCCCGCTGCAACCCTGGGGATATGCATGTGATGCTCATAAAGGACATCATTGAGGACCAGGTAGTCAATATGGCTTTTGTGTGACGGGATATAGATAACCGGTCCCTTACGTGCCGATTCTCTGACAATAGCCAGGTTTTCCAGATCAACATCGATGCCTTCGAAAATCTTTTTCCAGAGCCAGTTTAAGGCAATGTGGAAAAATTGCACATAAGCTATGTTGTAATCCGCAGCGATTTCGTCAAAGTATTCGCCAGCATCCTTTCTGAGCTGTTTTATATTTTTGGCATTTCCGTCTGCAAGGTGTTCAATGGTTGTTGTGATCTCCGGATCCTTGAGGACTTTTTCCTTTTGTTGCTGCCTGGATTTCATAACAGGGCCGAGTATGACCCTTTTCTGCATGTCAATGCTTTCAATGAGCATATTCCTCAATTCTGTGGCCATTTCTTCCATGGGGCGTGCAGAGGGCTGACTTTCCAGATAGGCTTTCAAATTGAGTGGTCTTGCAAAATCGATAAACGCATGACGGTGATGCCTGAAAAACAGGGCAATTTTCCTAATAACTCCGGGGTTTTCCTTAAATCCAAAGAATACGTCCAGGAGTTTCGGATGGTCCTTTTCTGGCGTTTTTTTATAGAGAATAAGCTGGGGTATAATATAGATGGGCTTCTCCATATCTTTTTGGATTGAAAGAAGAAAGTGGAGATGATCTTTCTCTTCATGAATAAAGTGCTTTGCAAAAACCTTAGGATCCACAAGGCAGAGAAGGGAAGCGGTTCCCTGCTGAATAGCATCTTTAAAGAACCCTGTTTTAAAAGGGCTGGGTAGCCTGCCATGTTTGAAAAAAAAGCCCAGGTAGAATTTCAAGACCCTTATAAGCTGAGAGAGCGGCAAATACAGGTACATGTTCAGGTCAAAGGCAATTTTGGGGTAAGGGAGGCGACTTCTGCGAAAGCGGTAATGATAAAGGAGATAGTCAAGATGCCCCCGGTATTTTATGGCATAGACTACACTACCCTCCCTGTGCATTTGCTTTAAGTCCTTTACGATGCTTTCATCAAACTGAATTTTCTGGAAAAGCCTGTAAAAAAACCAGCTCACAAAGAATCCGGGTTTGTGATCAAGCACATAGGGGTAACAAGGAGTGTTTTTAGACTTTCCCATTTAAATCAACCTCATAGATAACTTTAAACGCGCAACTTGCAACACGCAACACTAACTGACTCTCTATTCCATCCCCGCTAAAGACGGGATCTTCGACATCCCGGCATTCCAATCCCGCCAGGCAGCTATTTATTTGGCATAGTTTATTAGACTTTTACACTTTGCCTTTGGGAGGTCAACTATTATTTAAAACGAAAATCAAGTTTATAATTGTAGAGCCATGGGACTCTCGGATCAACACCTTCTTGCTCCAGCTTATCGGGCAGATCCGTGTAATACTTGCGTAGCAATTCGACGTTAGGGGCATTGTAGTATGTAACGATAATTGTATCTTTATACACACGCACATCGCCTTCGAGACCGTGAAAGAAATCTCGGGCCAAATGTTTAGCATCCCACTTGTTAATGGGCTGTCCCAGGCGTTGGCGGAGCATATGAATACTGGCCTGTGCAATAAGGGCCATGGTCATGTGCCCATATCGAATATTTAAGTTGAGTGTTCCCGCCCGATGCCAGCCGAGAGCTTGGTTGGCATTGAAGAATTCTTCACAGTGCCAGCGTTTAGGGTAATGCTGAACGGGTTCATCAAGGTCAGAGTATTGGGAGGTGCAGAGGAAAGCGTTTAGAATATAATCGTCCTGGCATTCTCCGCAGCGTTGGATCGTTTGCCAGTAAGGCCCGTAATGAGTATCTTTAGGGCTATAAGGACGTTTGGCAGTGGCATACCCAATCCAGTGGCGTTTAAATGCCTCAGGAGGCAACGCCTGGAGCTCTTTGATCAATCCCTTGCGCTGTGGCATTGGCACAAGCAGATCAAAGGGCAATTGAGTTCGTATGTGTTCAAGTAAAGCGAAGGTGTAATGTTCTGTATCAGCAAGTACCAGTGGGCTGTAGGCTTTGACATTCAAAATTGTGGCTGTCATATCGAGTAGTTCTGGCGTTTCCTGGGAAACGGTTCTAGAGGAGGAGCCAAGGGTAAAATCCCGCAGCAGGCGGGACTGGGAATCAGCATCTAAAACAAAAAAGGTCTGAACTTGTTTGGTGGCTAAGGCTTGGGGGTCCTTTTTGCGACGCACCATCTGCCGGTTACTATGACTGAGGATGCGATGGGGATCAATAGCCAGAACCTTGCCTGGATAATGTCCCAAAGCCTGGCGGAGTTTTCCAAGCATTTGCTGAATTGCCTGGGCTTCGGCTACCGTATGGGAATTGAGCAGTCCATGTACGGCCGAGCTACTGGCTACAAATGGTAGTCCGTTAGCCACTTCGAAGCCCTGTTGGCTGAGGGTTTGGGCCTGGCGTTTGCCAGTAATGCACAGGGCAGCCTCGTGAACCAACTGTAAGGCAACCCTGGGCTCGATACTGCCGGATTCTTTGCCGGTCCAGCGACGAAGCAGGTCCCAAGTTCCCAAGCGTAGATGTTCTGCAATGAGCAGCCAGATGCCAACAAGATTGCCGGATATCTTGTCGCAAAGCAACTGTCGGACGTGACCCTCGATGCTACGCTCATCACACAGTTCCATTCGACGTGTGGCTTTGGTCCGTTGTGTCTCAATACGCGGAAGATCGTGCGTTGGGAATGGTATGTGGAGTTTTTTTTTGAAGGCCGAACTCATTGATAATACGTTCAACGCTGCGGATTGCAATCTGATAGCCGTCCTGTTGTAGTTTTGAAGCAATGACCTCGGCGGAGGATTTGGGGTCAAGGAATCGTGCACGGATGACTAGTTTTGTTACTTCTGGGGTGCGACGATAGTTGCCCTTGGGCCCCGTTTTTTTATTTATCAGGGCTTCCACCCCTTTCTGGATAAATGTATCACGGATCTGGTAGTAACGTGATTTTGAATATTGGAATAATTTTGCAGCTTGTGTTGGACCTATTTCAGTGCACTCCCCCTGAAGTATCATTGCCATCTTTAAAGATGCCTGATCGCCTGGGGGAATCTGCAAGGTGCCACCTGGACCGATAAGGACGGATCTTTGTGGATCATAGTCAAACATATTATACCCTCCTTTGTTAAGTGTGACAGGCAGGAAATCAATTGGCAATAGGGTATCAAAAAGGAGGGGTTATGTCCAGTTAAATATGGCGATTTTACAAAATATACAAAAACTTTATATTTTGTTTGACATGTTCTAAATTTACGTTAGACTGCTCTGTTTGCTTAAGTTGATTTACATAGAACTATACAAACCGCCATATTTAACTGGACTCAATCGTATCCAGTTTTACAAAATATACCATTGGTTCTTAATCAAATGAACGGTGTAGGGCGGAAAAAGAGTAATAAATAGACCTTAAAAAAAAGCTGCCAGGCGGGATGAGCGAAACGAACTAACTTAATTTTTTATTTTGACTGCTAAAACCACGTTCTGTGGGCATGGTCAGAGTTAATTGGCTATGCCTGGAGGCTGCTCTATGTTACTCCATCAATTGAGTTATCCCCATAACATCAATAAAGGAGCAACAAATGAGCAGATTTCAAAAGTTATCACATGTGTTAT